>Ga0310695_10007524_pt1 | contig 17352 bp, 16 predicted proteins | sample RumenRJG_04DNA_FD_203882 | JGI IMG/M metagenome (GOLD analysis project Ga0310695, IMG submission 203882) | Bovine rumen microbial communities from Lethbridge, Alberta, Canada - RJG_04 (v2) (version 2) | ecosystem: Host-associated > Mammals > Digestive system > Stomach > Rumen | place: Canada...
AGGGGAGAAAAGACACAACTACCGAAGGCATTCCCTTTATCCTTGAGCCTGGTAATATCAAGATGGATAGCGAATGGGCGCTGTTGAAGGGGACACCCCTCAACGATGCGAGTATTGCGATGTGCATAAAATTAGGCGAGTTGGCGAAGGCTGGCGAGAAAGAGAAACTGAAACAGGAGGCTTTCAACTTCGTGAAGCAACATGCCGCTGACCCAGCATCAATCTTTGTCATCGTTCAAGCACCAAACTTTATGGAAGCCAAGGACATTCTGACTATGATAGATATGTGTAGTGAGGAGATGCAGCACACCAATATCGATTTTTCCCTGCTGAGAGAAAAAGTGACGCTAGAGGCACATGCACCTCAGGAGGGCGACAAGTTTGCCGACTTCGCCGTAGAATACGAGGGCAAGACAACCCGTCTCAGCGACTACGTAGGCAAGGGCCAGTATGTGCTCGTAGATTTCTGGGCATCCTGGTGCAGACCTTGTCGCCAGGAGATTCCCAACCTCATCGCAGCCTACAACAAATACAAGGATCGTGGTCTTCAGGTACTCGGCATCGCTGCCTGGGATAAGCCTGAGGATACCAAGAAGGCCATTGCAGAAGAACAGATTCCCTACCCTCAGATCATCAACTCACAGAAAATTGCCACCGATGTCTATGGCATCAACGGCATCCCTGAAATCATCCTTTTCAGTCCCGACGGCACCATCGTCGCCCGCGGCCTGCGTGGAAAACAAATAGAAATAAAACTGGCGGAAGTATTCAATAACAAGAAATAAGCATCTAATTATCTGGTCGTTGGGGTTTTTCTGCTCTTTCCAACTTAACTTTTATCCCCCTGCTGCGTAATATAGATGTATGACACGCACAGAATTCGAACATATAGCCGCGCAACTGCGCCAGCGAGTACTGAAGGTTGGACTCGACTTCTTTGGCAACCAAGAGGATGCCGAGGATGCAGCCCAGGAGACCATGGTACAGCTGTGGCGCTACTGTGAGCATATTGACGCTGAACGGAATGTGGAGGCGCTGGCAGTCAAAATGGCAAAGAACTGCTGCATCTCTATGCATCGTAAGCGGCATCATGCCGAATCAGGGGATGAGGTCTTTGATTCCCTCCAGAATCACGCAAGCACCTCTGTCGATTCAGACCCACAGGCACAACTGGAAGCCGAGGATATGCAACGGATGCTGGATGCTGCCATGGCCCGATTGAACCCAAGGGAGCGGCAGTTGTTTGAGATGCGTCACGCAGAGGATCTCTCAACAGACGAGATAGCCCAGCAGACAGGCATCCCCAAGGCCTCCGTCGCCGCGATGGTCTCTACAGCACGCCGCAAGGTAATCATCGCCCTGCGTATCATTCTCTCTACAGCAGCCACCTATCTGGTGGGGCTGTTCCTCTGGTTGCAGCAAGAGCCCGAGGCACCTGTAGAAACCGTAGCCAAAGAGCACCATACCGAAGAGGTCAACATCCCTTGTAAAGAGGGTACACTCATGGAACAGGCTCAGTGCTATCTGGAGCAAAAGAGGAACCAGCCAAAGACCTATAGTATAATTAAAAAATTGCTTTATGAAAACCAACAGTAGAATTTTCATGGCATTGATGCTGGCATTACTCGCCACCTCATGCAAGAACAAGGACGACCACATGCTCACCGTTATCAACGAAGACGGCACCTGCAGTCGTGAGTATACCTTCAAGACCACCCAACAGTGGCTGGCAGCATCGGCCGACGAGGACTATGACAGCATCATCGACAAGAGTTGGGAGCGCACCTGGTCTGTACAGGGTACTGACTCCGTACGCTATCCTGTGCCCCTGACTGAAGCCCAGCTCGACAGTATGCAGGAACTGGACCTCAACAAACCGTTGGGCAATATGCTGCTGGTGCACGCCAAGAAGACATATAATAGCGTGGAGGAGATGAGCGCCGAACTATACCGCTCGGAGAATCATCATCTGAAGAAGGTGGAAGGCATCAAGGCCACCAGCACGCTGGAGAAAAGTTTCAAGTGGTTCTATACCGACTACACATTCAGCGAGACATTCACCTGCGAGGATACCGCTCTCTTTCCTATTCCCCTGAGCGATTTTACGAGTGCCGACACCGCCTCATTCTGGTTCACGGGTCAGCCCAACCTGACACAACACCTGAGTGGTGCAGAGCAGAAAGAGTTGCTGGATAAGATTGAGAAGAAGATAAGCCAATGGAGCAATGCCAACTGGTTTTATGAAATCTGCAACATCATCATCGACAACTACGACAGCATCCAGAATACGCCCGTCAGCAAGGAGCGCTTCACCAGTCTGCGCGACTCGCTGGTTATGCAGCCCAGCGTACTGAATGGTAATGCCGAAGACAGTGACCCAATGGCTTTCCTGTCACAAATAGAAGGCATCCTTCTGACGGATGTCTACACCAACTTCCTGAAGACGTATAAAGGTGGACCTGCACAGTACGAACGACTGCTCTCCTTCGGTGCCCCCTACGACCTCGTGATGCCAGGCACCGTAACCGATGCCGGCATGGGCGAATATGACGGAAAGGTGATTCATTACCAGTTGGGCGGCGAGCGCCTCATCCTTGGTCCCTACACCATCACCGCCTCTTCACGTGTCGCCAACGTCTGGGCCTATATTGTGACTGCCCTCATCATCCTCCTAGCCCTCGGCAGTTTGTTCCTGCGCAAGAAGTAGGGAAGAACTTTACGACAGTCCCTCAATCTCACCATTAACGATGGTGATACGCTCGGCCTGCGGACTCTTAGGCAGACCAGGCATACGGAGCATATCGCCGGCAATAGCCACAATCATCTCACTGCCACAGTTGAGGATCACATCGCGGATGCGAATGGTAAAGCCCTCAGGCGAACCATAGCGGGTAGCATCGGCCGAGAAAGAGTATTGCGTCTTGGCGATACAGATGGGATAGCTACTGATATCCTTGTCGTCAGCAAAGATTTCACGAATAGCCTCCAAGCGTTTCTTACCAGTCTTGGTGAACTCCACAGCAGCAGCGCCATAGATGCGCTTGCATACCCTCTCAATCTTACCTTCTATGGTTTCGCTTTGAGGATAGGTGAAGTTGATAGGCAGAGGTTGAATGCGCTCAATGGTATCCACCACTTTCTGAGCCAGTTCCACTGCACCTTCGCCACCTTTCAGGAAAGCCTCGTTGACAGCGAAGCCCACGCCACGGTCCTCACAGTTCTTGCGGATGATATCAATCTCCTCGTCTGTATCAGAGTCAAAACGGTTCAGCGTCACGATGACAGGCTGTCCGAAGCCCTGCATATTGTTGATATGACGATTCAGGTTCTTCAAGCCCTCCCTGAGCCCGTCGGCATTGGGCTCCTTGATATGGTCAAGAGCCACACCACCGTGCATCTTCAATCCCTGTGTCGTAGCCACGATAACCACCAGCTGAGGCTGCAAGCCAGCCTTACGGCACTTGATATTAAAGAACTTCTCAGCACCCAGGTCGGCACCGAAGCCAGCCTCCGTCACCACATAGTCACTAAAGGTCATCGCCATCTTTGTGGCCATCACACTGGAACAGCCGTGGGCGATATTCGCAAACGGGCCGCCATGAATAAAGGCAGGCGTCTGTTCGGTAGTCTGCACCAGGTTGGGCGAAAGGGCATCACGCATCAACACGGTGATAGCGCCACCCACACCCAGGTCGCGAACGCGGAAAGGTTTGCCATCAGAGGTGATACCCAAAAGGATGTTTTCGATTCGACGACGCAAATCATCCTCGCTGGTGGCCAGGCAGAGGATAGCCATCAGCTCAGAAGCTGGCGTGATGTCAAAACCTGTCTCTGAGACAACACCATCGCCACGCAAGCCCGTGACGATATTACGCAAGGCACGGTCGTTCACATCGAGCACACGCTTCCAGTAAATCTCGCGCAGAGAGAACCCATCCTTACGGTGCTGATAGAGATAGTTGTCCAAGAGGGCACTAATCGTGTTATGGGCAGAAGTGACGGCATGGAAATCGCCGGTGAAGTGCAAGTTGATTTTCTCCATCGGCAACACCTGGGCATAGCCACCTCCTGCAGCCCCACCCTTCATACCAAAACAAGGGCCGAGCGATGGCTCACGCAAAGAGACTGAGGCTTTCTTGCCAATCTTATTCAAGCCCATAGCCAAGCCAATGCTGACAGTAGTCTTGCCGATACCCACCTTCGTAGGACTGATGGCAGTAACCAGAATCAAACGACTTTTCTTAACTCTCTCTTCATCGATGAGCGACACGGGCACCTTCGCCATATAACGTCCGTAGGGCTCCACCTTCTCAGGTGCTATGCCCAACTGTTCTGCAATGTCACTAATCGGTCTCAGCTCACTTTCGCGAGCAATCTGAATGTCTGTCTTCATATTTAGTTTTACGGGTTAACAAAAGAAAAGAAAAAAAGCAAGCGATGTAGCTAAAGTCACACCGCTTGTTTTTCTGAAAAGAACCTTAAGCCAAGAGTTTCTTTACAATCTCTGAGATGACTCGGCCATCAGCCTTGCCTGCCAGCTGCTTGCTGGCTGTGCCCATTACCTTTCCCATCTCCTTCATGCTTGTGGCTCCCACCTCAGCAATAATCTTCTTCACTTCAGCCTCAACCTCCTCATGGGAAAGTTGTTTCGGCAGATAACTCTCCAACACTTCCACCTGTGCCAACTCTGCGTCAGCCAAGTCCTGACGACCGGCCTGAGTATAGGTAGCAGCAGTCTCCTTACCTTGTTTAGCCAACTTCGAGATAATCTTCAGCGCATCAGCATCAGCCAATGTGTCGTTGGCCCCTGGAGCAGTCTTTGCTTCCAAGAAAACTTTCTTAATGTTGCGAAGCGTCTCAAGACGTACCTTGTCGCGAGCTTTCATCGCGGCCTTAATATCTTCACTAATTTGATCGAATAAATCCATAATACCGTTATTATTATCAATCAATACATATTTATGCTGCAAAATTAATCATTTTCCATCTGAACAAATCACTCTTCTAGAAAGATTTAGTTTTATTTAGCGATTATGCCAAGCAAAGCCAAGCAACTTTTTCGTCCTTAATTCATAAAGTATCGTAATATTGAGTGTAAAAATACGAAAAAGTAAGGAATCTTCCGTACCTTTGCCGTTAGTTTAAAAAGATAACTTCGAGAGGGTATGAACAAGCCTATATTGCATAAGAAAACGTTTCAAGAGTTGACTACGGATGAGCTATACGAACTATTAAGGGTTCGAAGTGAAGTGTTCGTGGTTGAGCAGAATTGTGTCTATCAAGATTTGGATGGAGATGATCAGAACTCTATTCATCTTTGGTTGACATTGGGAAACAGAATTGTAGCACTGGCCCGTGTATGTCCTGCTGGAACTCATATGAAGGAAGTCTCCATTGGCAGAGTTATCACAACAGTACGAGGCAAAGGGTATGGTAAGCAGATTATGATTCACTCTATCGAGACAGCAATCAAACATTTCGGTGCGACGCACATAGACATTGAAGCTCAGGAGTATGCCAAGGGATTCTACGAAAAAGTCGGATTCAAACAGTCGTCAGATAGTTTTATGCTTGACGGCATTCCTCATATAAAAATGACTTGGATGATAACGATGAATAATTATGGCAGGAATTGATTGCCATTTGATACTCTAAAAACATCAGCGAGACAGGCAAATAGTTTTTGCTTATCTCGCTGATATTTGATTACTTAGTAGAATACTACCGTTTAATACTCATCCTCGTTGAACAGGAAATCTTCTTTTGTGGGATAGTCGGGCCAGATGTCCTCGATACTCTCGTAAACATCACCTTCGTCCTCAATCTCTTGCAGGTTCTCGAGCACTTCGAGTGGAGCGCCCGAACGGATGGCATAGTCGATTAATTCGTCCTTGGTTGCGGGCCAGGGAGCGTCCTCCAGTTTTGATGCTAATTCTAGTGTCCAATACATTTTTTTATTCTTTTTATGTTAGTCGTTCCTACTATTTTTGTCAATCGGTTCTAAATTGGGCGCAAAAGTAGTAAATAATTTTTTATCTACAAGGTTTTTGCCACATTATTTCTTGTTGATGAGCGTTAAAATTTATTTTTTTTGCTAAAACGAAGAGATAATCGCTCAATCGGTTGACATATTTGATAATATCCGTACCCACTTCTGCCACATCGGCAAGGGCATCAATACGACGCTCGGCACGACGACAGACGGTGCGACAGACATGACACTGGGCAGCAGCGACGGTACCACCAGGCAACACAAAACCAGGACACTCCGGCAGGAGGGGCAGTATCGCATCAACACGCTGTTCCAGAGCCTCCGTCTCGCCCTCTGGCAGGATAGCCGATGGATAGAGCGGCGTCTTACTCTGATCGGTAGCCAGATGAGAGCCCACGATGAAGAGGTTGCTCTGCGTGTGAATCAGGAACTCGCGCTCATCATCATCCTGAGGCAGTTGAGCCACCAACAATCCGATATGCGAACAGAGTTCGTCGATGGTGCCATAGGCCTCCAGACGCACATCACTCTTCTTGATGCGTACGCCACCCACCAGACTGGTCATGCCTTTATCGCCTGTGCGAGTATAGATCTTGGTCATTTTCATAAGGTTTGAGATTTGAGGTTTTCAGAAATTGATAATATAGTTTTGTTTTGCACGTTTCGGGTCGAACATCACGATGCCGCAGTAATAGAGGTCAAAGGTGACTGTTGCCCTTGGGTCGCGCTCAATACTGTGCCAGTATTCTGGGGCACGCCAGATATCTTGAATCACCACCACCGACTTGTCGCTGCATTTCGCGAACAGCAGTCTATAGTCGGTCTTGACAGGCACGATAGCCATATCCACCGCATCGGCATTGTCAACAATCTGCGCCTTGCGACATCCAGCCTGCAGATAATCATGGAAGCCCGTCTTATCAATAACAGTGCAGGGCTGCAGCTCATTAACCAGCCGGAAATAAAGCAGTCCCAGTTTGCGACGCAGCCAGCGGTCATCCGGTCCCAACTCCTCATAGGCATAATACGGCCAGTGCTCGTTGATGACATAGCGCACAAAACGGTAGTCGGTGGGCGACTGGATGCCGAAGCCCCTGCAGTGCCCTATGCGCCTAAGCCAAACGAATGCCTGTCGTAGTCTATTCATAGTTGATATCTGGAATTTAAGCGCAAAGATAATCAATTATTCCTAATTATTTAGTAACTTTGCAGCAAAATTTTATGATGATGACAGAAAAGATTAAAGTCATTGCCTTCGATGCCGACGACACCCTGTGGGACTGTCAGGGCTATTTCGAAGAAGTAGAGAATCACCTATACCGCCTTATTGCCCCCTATTGCGAGGATCCCAAGAAGGAACTCTTCAAGACCGAATCGGGCAATATGGCCGACCTTGGTTATGGCTGTAAGGCATTTACCATCAGCATTTTAGAGACAGCCATGCGCATAGCAGGCAACGACCTCTCAGTGACGCAGCTGGACGAACTCCTGCAAGACTGCAAACGACTGCTCCACCTGCCTGCCACACCCCTGCCAGGCGTGGAAGAGACGTTGAAAGAACTAAGGAAAAGACTCTGCGACACATCGGAGAGCGGTAGCAATTTTCTTACTCTTCACTCTTCACTTTTCCCTAAGCTCGTCTGCTTCACCAAGGGCGAACTGCAGGACCAGGAGAACAAGCTGAAGCGTTCTGGTCTGCTGAAATATTTCGATGATGTAGAGATTACCTCCGACAAGACCCAGCGTGAGTTCCTGGCCCTGTGCGAACACCAGGGGATACATCCCTCAGAACTGCTGATGATTGGCAACTCCCTGAAAAGCGACTGTGCCCCGGCACTGGCCATCGGCGCATGGGCCATCCATATTCCCTTCCACGTAACGTGGCAGTTGGAGCATTTTGAGGATATAGACCACGAGCGTCTTATAAAAGTTGATAAAATCAGCGATATTCTCAAATATATTTAGTAATTTTGCATCCGAAAAATTAATAATGTATATGGAACAGAAAAATTATAAGAGAATAACTGTGACCTCTGCCCTGCCCTATGCCAATGGTGGTGTGCATATTGGTCACCTGGCTGGCGTTTACGTACCAGCCGACATCTACGTACGTTACCTGCGTCTGAAGAAGCGCGACGTGATGTTCATCGGAGGTTCTGACGAACACGGCGTGCCCATCACCGTTCGTGCCCGCAAGGAGGGTATCACCCCTCAGGATGTGGTAGACCGTTATCACAAGATGATCAAGGACTCGTTCGAGGAGTTCGGCATTTCATTCGATATCTATAGCCGTACCACCAGCGAGACACACCATAAGTTTGCCGCCGAGTGGTTCAAGAAACTCTACGACGAGGGTAAGCTGGTGGAGAAGACCACTGCTCAGCTCTACGACGAGGAAGCCAAGCAGTTCCTGGCCGACCGTTATGTTGTAGGTGAGTGTCCCTACTGCCACAACGAGGGTGCCTATGGTGACCAGTGTGAGAAGTGCGGACGCGACCTGAGTCCTACAGAACTGATTAACCCCAAGTCAACCATCAGCGGTTCTACGCCTGTATTGAAGGAGACGAAGAACTGGTACCTGCCTCTGAACGAGTATCAGGACTGGTTGAAGCAGTGGATCCTGGAGGGTCACAAGGAGTGGCGCTCAAATGTCTATGGCCAGTGCAAGAGCTGGTTGGATATGGATCTGCAGCCACGTGCCATGACGCGCGACCTCGACTGGGGTATCCCTGTGCCTGTAGAGGGTGCTGACGGTAAGGTGCTCTACGTATGGTTCGACGCACCTATCGGCTATGTATCAAACACCAAGGAGCTCTGCGAGAAGAATCCTGAGAAGTGGGGCAATTGGGAGAAGTGGTGGCAGGACGAGGACACCCGTCTGGTGCACTTCATCGGTAAGGACAACATCGTGTTCCACTGTATCATCTTCCCTGTGATGATGAAGGCTCACGGCAAGTATATCATGCCTGATAACGTGCCCGCCAACGAGTTCCTGAACCTGGAGAACGATAAGATTTCTACCTCTCGCAACTGGGCTGTATGGCTCCACGAGTATCTGGTAGATATGCCTGGCAAACAGGATGTGTTGCGCTATGTGCTGACAGCCAATGCCCCTGAGACCAAGGACAACAACTTTACCTGGAAGGATTTCCAGGATCGCAATAACAACGAGCTCGTGGCTGTTTACGGCAACTTTGTAAACCGTGCCCTCCAGCTCACCAAGAAGTACTGGAACGGTGTGGTTCCTGCTTGCGGCGAACTGCAGGATGTAGATAAGGCAGCCCTTGAGGAGTTCAAGGATGTGAAGGCAAAGGTAGAGGCGCTGCTGGAGCAGTTCAAGTTCCGCGATGCCCAGTTCGAGGCTATGAACCTGGCCCGTATCGGCAACCGCTATATCACCGAGTGTGAGCCCTGGAAGGTATGGAAGACTGATCCTAAGCGTTGCGAGACCATCCTGAACATCTGCTTGCAGTTGACAGCCAACCTGGCTATCGCCTTCGAGCCATTCCTGCCATTCAGCAGCAAGAAGCTCCGCGAGATGCTCAATATCGACAGCTTCGAGTGGGAGCAGTTGGGTTCTACCGATTTGCTGAAGGCTGGTCATCAGTTGGGCGAGGCTTCGCTGCTGTTCGAGAAGATTGAGGACGAGGTGATCCAGAAGCAGCTCGACAAGCTCGAAGCTACCAAGAAGGCCAATCAGGCTGCCGCCTATAAGGCCGCTCCTATCAAGGATACCGTTTCGTTCGACGACTTCGAGAAGCTCGACATCCGTGTTGGTTTGGTAAAGGACTGTCAGAAGGTGAAGAAGAGCAAGAAGCTCCTGCAGTTCACTATCGATGATGGTTCTGGTACAGACCGTACCATCTGTTCTGGTATCGCTGCCTTCTATGAGAAGCCAGAGGAGCTCATCGGCAAGCGTATCCTGTTCGTAGCCAATTTTGCTCCACGCACCATGATGGGCATTGAGAGTCAGGGTATGATTCTCAGCGCTGTGGATGCAGACGAGAGTCTGAGTGTGGTGACCACAACGAAGGATGTAAAACCAGGCTCGCAGGTCGGTTAAGACACAAGAACTGGGTTTTAAAGACACAAGAACAGGTTTTAAAGACACAGTAACATAATAACAGGTTATTAACATAATAACATGAAATGAAGAGGCTAATATTTTTGGTCATGTGGTTGCCCTTGCTGGCAATGGCACAGTACAAATCATCGGTATGGTGTCCGGACAATGGTGATGGCACCTATACCAACCCAGTGATTAATGCCGACTATTCAGACCCAGATGTCTGCGTGGGAGCCAGTGGTGAGGACTACTACATGACAGCCTCGTCGTTTCAATGTACACCTGGTTTGCCTATTCTGCATTCCAAGGACTTGGTAAACTGGGAAATCATCAACTATGCCTTAGGCAATCTCTACGAGGGCAATGATGCGCTCCTGGCCCATTTCAGCAGTAAGCCCCAGCATGGTGCCGGTGTATGGGCACCCAGCATCCGCTACCACAATGGCTGGTACTATATCTATTGGGGCGATCCCGACTTTGGTGTGATGATGGTGAAGACCCAAGACCCTGCAGGAAAATGGGAGGACCCGGTGTGTATCATTAAAGGCGAGGGCTATATCGACACCTGCCCGTTGTGGGACGAGGACGGACGCTGCTATCTGGTAAACGGATGGGCCAACAGTCGTTCGAAGTATGCCTCCGTGCTGACCGTTCGTGAGATGAGTGCTGACGGCATGAGACCAATCGGACAGCCCGTCATCGTGTTTGATGGCAACGGCACGGAGAACCGTACCTGCGAAGGACCTAAGTTCTATAAGCGTAATGGCTGGTACTGGATCATGTGTCCTGCCGGCGGTGTGCCAGAGGGATTCCAGCTCGCTATGCGCAGCAAGAGTCCTTACGGTCCCTACGAGCACAAGATTGTATTGGCGCAAGGCAAGACCGCCATCAACGGTCCTCATCAGGGTGGTTGGGTGCACACGAAATACGGGGAGGACTGGTTCCTGCACTTCCAGGACAAGGAAGCCTACGGACGCGTGGTACACCTAAATCCTGTAGACTGGTCCACTGGTTGGCCGGTGATGGGAAGACTCACCCCCAACCACTCTCTGGGCAGAGAGGGGAGTAGATACACCGGAGAGCCCGTAGTAACATATAAAAAGCCGAAAGCTTCGAGCACACTCATCCAGAATCCTGCAGAAAGCGACGAGTTTAACGATACGAAACTGGGGCTCCAGTGGCAATGGCACGGCAACTACGATGAGAAGTTTGGTACTGCCACCGCCTTTGGCTGCTATCGTATCTATAATTATAAACTGTCGGAAGGTTGGAAGAACCTTTGGGAGGTGCCCAACATGCTCCTTCAGAAGACACCTGCCGACGAGTTTACAGCAACGGCAAAGATACGTTTCACCTCAAAGGCCGACGGACAGATAGGCGGACTCATCATGATGGGCCTCGACTATTCAGCACTCGTGGTGAAGCGTGTAGGCAAGGCGTTCCAACTGGTACAGCTCACCTGCAAGGATGCCGATAAAGGCAAGCAGCAGACTGAGACCGTGCTGGCCACGCTGAAACCCACGGCAGAAGACAAGATAGACTATAAGCCCGGTATCCACGAAGATATCTACCTGCGCCTGCAGGTGACCAATGCCGAGGCAGGTGCTGCCCACGGCGGCAAACCTATGGTGCAGTTCTCCTATAGTCTGAACGGCAAGAAATTCCAGAAATGTGGCGAACTGTTTAAGATGCGTCAGGGCAAATGGATTGGCGCCAAGTTTGGTTTCCTCTCTGTAGAGACAAACGCTAAAGTTGACCGCGGATGGGTGGATGCCGATTGGATAAGAATAAGTAGGAACATGAAAGATTAAACATGAAAGATTAAACATGAAAGATTAAACATTAAAGATTAAACATTAAAGATTAAATTCGCTTCGCTCAGAATTAAAGATTAAATAACTAAAAACCTAGGACCAAAGAAAAATGAAGGAAACAATTCTCCTGACTACCGCACTACTGACGGCATGCCTGCAGATAAAGGCACAGACGCTGGCCACAGAATACAAGGGTACCGCCAGCGGCAACCCAATCAGCGGAAGCGTTTTCTGTGCCGACCCCACCGCCATTGAATACGATGGTCGTCTCTACGTCTATGGCACCAACGACCACCAGCAGTATATCAAGAACGGTAAGACAGGCAGCAATGGCTACGGCAATATCAAGTCGCTGGTCGTTTTCTCAACCGATGATATGGTGAACTGGACCTTCCACGGCACCATCGACGTGAGTAAGGTATGCACCTGGGCAGGACAGTCGTGGGCACCCTCGGCCGTATGGCGCGAGAAAGAGAACAGCAATGGCACGAAGACCAACGAGTTCTATATCTATTTCGCCAATGGAGGCGGTAGCGTGGGTGTGATGAGGAGTACGAAGTCCCCCCTTGGTCCGTTTAGCTCACCCCTCAGTCAGGCTATGATCCGTCACGGTATGGCCGGCGTAGACCCCTGCAACTGGCTGTTCGACCCAGGCGTGGTAATCGACTCTACCGGCACGGCCTGGATTGCTTTTGGAGGCGGCGAACCGCAGTCGTCAGGTTCCAAGCTCTGGCCTGGCAACTCGCGCATAGCGAAGTTGAAGTCAACGATGACAGCCCTCGACGGTGCTGCCGTGGATATGCCTGCCCCGTACCTCTTTGAGGCCAGCGAACTGAATATCATCGGTGGACGTTTTGTCTATACCTATAACACTTCCTGGAGCGACCGTAACGACTGGAGTAAATACGAGAAGCGCAACGGACAGTCGGCCCCCTCAGCCTGCAGCATGTGCTATATGGTGACAGACACGCCACTGGATCCTGACTCATGGGAATACCGTGGTGAGTATGTGCCCAATGAAGGCAGTTTCAGCAGTTTGGGCGCCGACTACGGTAATAACCACACCCACCTGCATAAGTTCAATGGCGAGTATTACCTCTTCTATCATGGCAATGTGCTTGAGAAGACCATGAAGAGCAAGAATGCTATGAATAGCAACGCCTCTGGCTACCGCTCCCTCTGCGTCAACAAACTGACGGTGAACGAACAGGCACAAAAATTGAATAGGGTCAGCATGAGCAAGACTGGCACGAGTGCCATCAAGAATATAAATCCCTACACGCTGCAGCAGGCCGAGACGATGTCTACCTCTGGTGGCGTGAACTATGAGGACTTCAAGAATATCAAGAGCGTGTCCAAGAGTTCGCTGGGCAATGATGCCTCAGAGAACCTGTACGTCAAGATGGCCGCAGGCGCGTGGACGATGGTACGCAAGGTGGACTTCGGCACAAACGGTGCCCGTCAGTTCACCCTGAGAGCACGAGGCACGGGTAAGCAGGAAATCCGCGTTGACAGCAAGTCAAAGGCAGCAGCAGCCACAGTGGAATTCTCGTCAACCTCGTTCCAGGATTTCACAATCGATCTGGACCCTGCCCTTTTCAAGAATGTACACAGTCTCTATTTCGTCTTCACCGAATCCAACAATGCACAGTTTGACTCCTGGCAGTTTGCGGAGTACGACCCCACAGGTGTTTTCGAGATTGAGACAACAGAGGATATACAGTCAGAGAAGCAATTCTTTGACCTCAGCGGACGCCGCCTGCCGAAGGACAGTAAGCATCGCGGCCTCGTGATAGAACAATACACAGACGAAAACGGTACAAAGAAAGTACGCAAGCATTTCTAATTTATGAACTACGCAGTGATCATCGCCGGTGGGTCCGGCAACCGTATGGGACAGGATATTCCCAAGCAGTTTATGCATGTAGGCAATTGTCCCGTCATCATCCACACGCTGAAGGCATTCCAGCAGCATCCCGACATCCACGGCATCGCAGTGGTGTGTCTGACAGGTTGGGAAACCGTGTTACAGTCGTATGCCAACCAGTTCTCCATCGACAAACTGAAATGGATATTCCCTGGTGGCAGCAATGGTCAGGAGTCCATTCACAACGGCATCTACGGACTGCGCGAAGCCGGTTGTCAGGACGATGACCTGGTACTGATACACGACGCCGTACGCCCACTGCTGTCACAGGACATCATATCCTCCAATATTGCCGTGTGCCAGAAATACGGCTATGCCATCACAGGCATCAAGTGTCGTGAGGCCATCCTTGAGAGCGAAGACGGTTTCGCGTCCACAATGAGCATTCCTCGCGACAAGCTCATCCGCACACAGACCCCACAGACCTTCCGTCTGAGTAATATCATTGCGGCCCATGAGGAGGCAGCAGCCCGTGGCATTACCAATTCCGTGGCCTCCTGCACACTGATGGCCGAACTGGGAGGACGCGAGATGCATATCGTGCCAGGCTCAGAGAAAAATATCAAGATTACTACCATCGAGGACCTGGAAATCCTGAAAGCCCTCATGAACATCGAACAAGAGTCATGGCTGAAGTGAGCCCCTACATAGAAGATATCCGTCGTGGTCTGCAGCAGTATGACCTCATGTCCCTGACCGGCAGCAGGATACTCATCACAGGTGCCACCGGACTCATTGGCGGCTGCTTGGTTGATATCCTCATGCACTGTCAGTGCCAGGTCTATGCCCTGGGGCGCAACGAGGCGCGTGCCCGTCAGCGCTTTGCCGACTACTGGCAGCACGAGCGTTTCCACTTTGTGAAGGGCGACGTGACAGAACTCCTGCCTGTTGATATCCCTTTCGACTATATCATCCATGCAGCCAGCAATGCCAGTCCCAACTTCTTCAAGGAGAAACCCGTAGAGGTTATCAAGTCCAATATCATGGGAGGCGCCAACCTGATGGAGTATGGTCTTGCCCACGGCATGAAACGCATGCTCTACGTTTCTTCAGGCGAGATCTACGGCGAAGGCAGTGGCGAGACATTCAAGGAGACGGATAGCGGATATATAGACTGTGCCACCCCGCGTGCCTGCTACCCCTCGTCCAAGCGTACGGCCGAGACGCTGTGCGTGGCCTATGCTGCCGAATATGGCGCTGACGTGGTCATAGCCCGTCCGTGCCATACCTATGGTCCCCACTTCACAGAGAGCGACAACCGCGTGTATGCGCAGTTCATACGTAATGTGTTGCGTGGTGAAGATATTGTGATAACAGGCACGGGACAACTGTATCGTTCATGGATCTACGTGGTGGATTGTGCCTTGGCCATCCTGCTATTGCTGGTCAAGGGCGAATGCGGTCAGGCTTATAATGTGGCCGACGAGCAGTCGTGCGTCAGTATCCGTACGCTGGCCGAGATGACAGCCCGGATGGCAGGCCGCCGCGTCATTATGAGCAATCATGACAAGTCGGGCAGTGCCCCCATCACCCACGCCACCTTCTGCACCAGCAAACTCGAAGCCTTAGGATGGCAACCTCTGTGTCATCTGGAGGAAGGACTGGCGCATACGATAGCTGCGCTGCGCTGACATATCATCCCTTTTTAACTTTTCTGATAACCACGTCCTCAGGCTCGCGGGCATCCAGGTTGTAGTACGCCTTCGTGTGATGACTGGCACGCTTCTCCTCGGGGGGCAACTGCATATAGTCGCCATAGATGCCGCGCAGGTACTCATCAAAGCCAGGCAACATGCGGATGCTGATATTCTCAAACGGCATCACGGGCACCTCGCCCTCCACTACCCTGCTATGAAACACCTCGCGCATCATATACGAACCACCATAATTAATAAGGTGGTGGGTTGAGCCATAGGGATACTTCAGGCAGATGGCTCGCATCTGGCGGAGCAGCGAGCGACGCATGCGCTGACGGAAGAAGAAACCTATCGTTTTATAGCAGAAGCGTCCCCACTCATGCGGTTTCGTGAGCAACATGATATACTCGGCAAACGTGCTGTGCGTACAGATAGCCTCATGACGGTTCTGCAGTTTCTTATAGCGGTGCATCAGCACCTCCACCTCGGCCCTGTCATCGCTCGTGGCATCGAGTGCAAACACATCGATATACAGACCTATAACGCAAGGCACGTCGGCCCGTTCCATCAGCGTGGTATTCTTCTTGCAGAACTTGGGGAACGGCAGGTTGTAGGCCTCGTGCGTCTCGTCCGACACCAGTTCGTAGTCACCAAAATCCGTGGTGCGACAAATCTCCATGAAGCGCTCAAAGTCGGGTCGCGGCATACCCACATCAATATCATCGTCCCAGGGGATGATACCCTGATGACGTACGGCACCGATAGCCGTACCTCCGATGGCATAATAGGTCAGTCCGTACTTCTCGCATATCTCATGGAACGCCCTGAGCACATCTGTGATGATACCCTTCCACTGGGTCAGTTCCTGTTCTGTCAGTTCATGATTCATCTTGCGTCTTATTTTTTATTGCCTGCAAAATTAGTGATTATTATTTGAACATGCAAATTTCTGTGGAGCAACTCGTCGTTTCTGTGTGGGTAACTCGTCGTTTTTCTATTTCTGACAATTCTGACACCTTTTATTTGTTACATTCATATATTTTTCTTAACTTTGCAGCAAATAAAAAGATTGTCAGTATAACATATGAAAATAAAAAAGTACATACCAACGAGACGTATCGGTAATGTTTTCTATCAATTAGTATTTCCCTTTTGCATCGCCATTTACACTCTTATTCCTTTTTATACTGAGGTCGGCATAGCATATTACGGATTCCTTATTTTTGTCTATTCAGTCTTCATGTATTGTCTCATCATGTCTTTTACACCCATGGCGTGGATAAGCCGTAGGAATAACTGGCTTACTAACGACCCTAATAATCCTATAAAAAAAGAGAAAATAGAAAAATACAGAATACTGTGGTTTAAAGATGTGAAAAATGGTGTGGCATGCTATTACTATCCATCAGACAAGAAATTCGTCCTTTCACACATCATGTTCCTCAATCCTGCCCGCTATGAGAAAGAGTATGGGGAACGGAAATACCAGGCACAGGTGCGGACGGACCGTATCAGCATACCCCATTACACAGCGATTTCTGATTGCGACAATTGTTTTTCCTTCAATGTGGGTGTCATCATTGACAAACAATCTGCAACAAAAGCAAATATATGCAAAATCCGAGATGAGATAATGGAGCTGGCTAAGGACGACTACGACCAGCATATCTTCGTCCGATTCTCATTCGATGAGGATACCCTATATATGGAAATACACCAATTAGAACACATCAAGTCCGTTCTTGTAAACAAGGACAACGAGAAGGAGTATTACATACCAGAAGAATACGAAAAAAACAACATAAGCATCTCTGACCGATTCTATAATATCTTAAATACTATTTCTATTGAGAATTATCTCGGTTCTTTAATGCCAAAAGACATTATTACAGAAGAAGAGTTTAAAAAGGTATATG
>Ga0310695_10007525_pt1 | contig 17349 bp, 14 predicted proteins | sample RumenRJG_04DNA_FD_203882 | JGI IMG/M metagenome (GOLD analysis project Ga0310695, IMG submission 203882) | Bovine rumen microbial communities from Lethbridge, Alberta, Canada - RJG_04 (v2) (version 2) | ecosystem: Host-associated > Mammals > Digestive system > Stomach > Rumen | place: Canada...
TCAGTCGTGCGAAATGGGGCAACTCACCCCTGCATCATGCCGAGGCACTGGGTGAGGCCGAACAGCGCATGTTCGATAACAAGTACCTGCATCTTGGCGTGCCTGCCAGCATGCTGGAGAATCGTCCAGACATCCGCATGGCCAACCACGCTATGGAGGAGGCATTCTATAATACGGCGGCAGCCCGCTCAGCCTTTTTCCCCAGCATCACGCTCAGTGGCTCTGTCGGATGGACCAACACTGGCAGTGGCATGGTTGTCGATCCGGGCAAGCTGCTCTTGAATGCCGTTGCTCAGCTCACACAGCCCATCTTTGCCCGTGGTAAGCTGATTGCCAACAAGAAGATTGCCAAACTGACCGAGGAAGACTTGCAGAAGAAGTACGTCCAGACGGTGATCAATGCCGGCAACCAGGTGAACGAGGCGATGGCCGACTGCATGGCAGCCCGCGAGAAACATGGTTTTTACAGCCGCCAGGTGGAGGTGCTGCATGAGGCATACCTCGGCACCCATGAATTGATGGACAACGGCAAAGCCAGCTATATCGAAGTGCTCCGTGCCCAGGAATCGCTGCTTGACGCACAACTTGGTGCAGCCATGAACATGTACGATGCTGCCGAGGCAGTCATCGCCCTTTACATAGCTCTCGGCGGTGGCACTAAATAAGACACGAAATAGGTACGAAAAATAAACTGAACCTATGGCACAATTACGACTTACCATCGGCGATATCGCAGTGACAAATGAGCATGTAACCTCTACCGTTACAATCGACAAACAGACTTATAATGTCAGTTTGATTGGCCTGAGTTTCCAAAAGAAAATGTATCAGCCCACAGAAGTGCTTGCAGAACTCCTGACTTCGGCGGTTTTAACATTTCCGAGGGGGGTGACCCACTTGAACCCCCGATAAACAGGGAATTTTGCTTGGTGACTTGGGTGACTCAGGAAATTTGTGTACCTTTGCGGCATGTTCCCACGCAAGAAGAGAAACAGAACGGGTACCATCAGTGTTGTGGTGGTTGACAAGAGCCGCGGAGGCTTCAAGGAGGTCAAGAGCTTCGGTGTTGCAAAGACCGAGGAGGAAGCCGACCGTCTGTATGCCAAGGCCTCAGAGTGGGTGCGCAGGTTTGGTGGACAGCAGGAGATTGACTTTGCCCAAAGCAGCATTATACAGCAGGAGTTCCTGGAGTCGGAGCGTGTACTGAACAACATCTCAGCCGTCGTTCTCAACGGTCCCCAGCAGATTCTGAACCAAGTCTACGACAGCATTGGCTTCAACAGGATTAAGGACGAAGTCCTTCGTCATCTGGTCATTTCCCGTATCTGCCAGCCGTTGAGCAAGTCGGCCACGGCAGACTACTTGAAGTCATACTTCCATGAGGATGTCAGCCTTGACCAGATATACCGCTACATGGACAAGCTGTACAACAAGCAGCGTGAGCTGGTGCAGCAGATAAGCGTGGAGCACACTCGCAAGATTCTCGGTGGCAACATAGGGCTGATGTTCTACGATGTAACCTCGCTGTACTTAGAGACGGGCATCCAGGACGAGTTGCGCACTAACGGATTCTCAAAGGACGGCAAGACGTCAGAGTCCCAGATCATCCTGGGACTGCTTGTCAGCGCGGACGGCTATCCGCTGTCGTACTCAATCTTCAATGGTGCGCAGTATGAGGGACGCACGATGATCCCCATCATAGACGACTTCATCCTGCATTTCAACATCAAGGACTTTGTGGTGGTGGCCGATTCCGGTCTTCTTAACAAGACCAACGTGGATTTGCTGCGTCAGGCGGGCTACAAGTACATCCTCGGTGCGAGAATCAAGAAGGAGCCTGCTGACATCGTGGAATGGATGCTGGCACAGGAGAAAGTATCAGGCACGTACCATGAATACTACCGAAAGAACGGCGAGAGATTGATTGTCGGCTACTCAGAACAGCGGGCCAAGAAAGACGCTCATAACCGCGAGAAAGGCATTGAGAGACTGCGTAAGGCATACAGCAGCGGAGTGCTTACCAAGGCATCCATCAACAGACGCGGATATAACAAGTTCCTTACCATCAGCAAGGACGTGCAAGTGGTCATCAACGAGCAGGAGATAGAGAACGATGCCAAGTGGGACGGCCTGAAAGGCTACGTAACCAACACTGACCTTGATGCCGAGCAGGTAGTAGCCCAATATCACAGTCTTTGGTACGTGGAACGGGCATTCCGTATCACGAAGGGCAATCTGGAGGCAAGGCCGATATTCCACTTCACGGAGAAACGCATTGAGGCGCACATCTGCATCTGCTTCATAGCATACAAGGTCTACAAAGAACTGCAGCGCATCATCGCCCTGCACGGGGGAATCAACCTTAGCGTAGACAAGGTGATTGACATTGCCAAAACCATACCCACCATCAAGCTGAGCCTGCCATATGGCGATACAGAAAGAGTTAAGACGCTATTCCTCACAGAAAAGCATCAGAGGATTAAGCCACTCTTCGACATCAAGGCCATTCTCGACAAGAAGCAAGATTAAATTAACAGGCGCACGTGCGAACAGGGTGACGCATCGCCGAAGTCAGGACGACCAGGTGGCAAAGGCAACTTCCATGCACCGCTACGTGACGACATCACTCTACTCTGCATCAGAAAAAGAGGGTTCACTTCAAGGTGACTCTGGACTTTATTTCATCAGAACGATGGTGGCGTCGGGGTATTGGTTGGGATCAAAGGTAAAGATGTCATCGAGTACGCCGAACCTCAGGTGGGTTAATTTCATGGTCATTGTGGTTCCGTCTTTGTTGGTCTCCATCTCACGGAACATATAATCCTTGCCGCTGATGGTCATTGTAACTTTTTTAGGAGCACCTGCGTCCTTGGGCCCTGTGAAAGTGATGACATAGTTGCCGAAGTGTGTCTTCATCGTGGCATTGCGGTATTCAAGATCAATATGAAGGTTGAGGTCAAAGTCGCTTTTCGCCTTCTGGTCACTCTTTCTAACATAGATAGTGTCACCCTCGGCACCCTGAAAGTATTTCCATTGATTGACACCGTCGAAGCCACCAGCTGACTTTGTATGTTGACCCAGTACATTCATGGTAAAGAAAAACCTGTTTCTTTTGTCTTTGGCAAAGGCATTGATCTGTCCACGCAGAACGGTGACAAGTGCCACCTTAGCCTTGAGACTCATCTCGTATTCCACACCTTGGGGATGTCCCATCGCCTGAGCGCATTTCCGCAGCACCTCAGTGACCTCATCAGGAATCTGTGCCTGGAGGGTTATGGCTGAACTTAGCAAAAGTAAGAGAGCCAGAATACGGTGTTTGATGACGTTCATTGTAATTATCGATTAAATGGAGATTAGCGACAACGGTCATACCACTCTTTTAGGGCTGCACGAGGAGTGCCCTTGCGGACGAGCTCATCGAGAGCCAGACGGGCATCGAGAATGCGTCGTTGGCGCAGCAGTGCGTCAATCTTCGAGACAGCATACTCCACGTTCTTGGGTTGCAGGCGGATAGCCTCATCCCAGTCGTATAGGGCCACATCATAGAGCTTCTGTTCTGTCTCGTAGGCGGCACGGGCTGCATATGCGCTGGCACTGTCGGGGAAGAGCTGAACACATCGGTTGAACTGATCGATAGTGTCTGCCTTCCGCCCCAGTTTCTGAAGGATGTGGGCCAGGCCGAGATGGGCACTGAGCTGTAAAGGGTCTATCATAATGAAGGTCTCGTAATCGACCTTCGCAAGATCATAATGATGCTGTTGGGTATAGCAATAGGCTCTGAAGTAGAGGGCTGCGAGATTTTTCTCATCGAGCCGGAGCACGTCTCCATATTCAGAGATGGCATAGTCCCACTGCTGCAGATTGATATTGGCCTCTGCCTTTTTCAGACGGAGGTCGATGTTCTGGGGATGCAGGCGTATCTGCTCCATCAGCGTCTTGACGGAATCGCGCCACTGTTGTGGCGTCTGCGCCTGCGCGCAGACCGCCATCAACATCAGACTCATTACTAACAATTTACGCATTCTTGATATAATTAACAATCCACTCTCCTACCTCACGGGTGCCGTATTTGGCGCCACCTTCCACCTGTATCTCCGGAGTGCGTACGTTGGCATCGAGCGAGGCGTTGACTGCCTCACGGACAAGGGCACCTTCTTTCTCAAGACCAAAATGCTCGAGCAGCATGGCACCTGAGAGAATCTGTGCCAGGGGGTTAGCCAGGTTCTGGCCTGCTGCCTGAGGCCATGAGCCGTGAACGGGCTCAAATAGTGGGGTATGCTCACCAAGTGAGCTGGAGGGCTGAAGTCCCATAGAACCTGTGATGCAAGAAGTCTCGTCGGTGAGGATGTCGCCAAAGGTATTCTCTGTGACGATGACATCAAAGAAACGGGGTTCAGTGAGCACACGCATGGAGGCGTTGTCGATAAACATATAGTCAGTCTTTACATCGGGATAAAGCGGTTCCATTTCCTTAGCGATCTGACGCCACAGACGGCTGGAGGCGAGGACGTTGGCTTTATCGACCACCGTTAAGTGACGACGACGCTTCATCGCCATCTCGAAGCCGACCTTGAGAATACGCTCTATCTCTGGACGGGTGTAGATGTCGGTATCATAGGCTTTGTCATTATCCTGATACTTCTCACCGAAATACATACCGCCCGTGAGCTCACGGAGCACCACGAAATCGGCACCACGAAGCAGTTCGTCCTTCAACGGTGACTTATGAAGCAGACAGTCGAAGGTAGCCACAGGGCGCACATTGGCAAAGAGTCCCAGTTTCTTACGCATAGCAAGCAAACCCGTTTCTGGACGAACCTTCAGCGTGGGATTGTTGTCAAAGCGCAAATCGCCTACAGCAGCGAAGAACACGGCATCGGCACGCATACACACCTCATGGGTGCTGTCGGGATAAGGATCGCCACAGGCATCGATGGCATGGGCACCACAAATGGCTGCCTCGTACTCAAACTCATGTCCGCACTTCTCGGCAATCGCATCGAGCACGGCTACTCCTTGTTTCATAATCTCAGGTCCGATACCATCGCCCTCGAGAATCGCAATTTTCAATTTCATAGTTCGTTATTCTTTTCGTTTTCGTAAATATTCAACATTTTGAAAGTGGCCTTGATGGCGGCTTCAGTCTGGTCAGCATCCAGTCCACGGGTGCGGAACACGCGCCCGTTGTCATTCCAAGTAATGACGGTCTGCACCAAGGCATCAGTACGACCTCCCGGGGGAATGCTTACCTGATAGTTCTGCAGCAGCGGGAACGTACGATCGAGATACTTGCGATAGATATAACGCAAGGACTTCACAAAGGCATCATACTGACCATCGCCCGTGGCACTCGCCTCATAAGCCTGACCATTGATCTCGACCTTGATATTGGCACCGGGCTTCAGGCCGTAGGCAGTAGATACAACATAACTGAGCAGCTTGACCTTGTCCTCTGGGGCATCGTGCTTCAGCACATCACTTACGATGAAAGGCAGGTCGTCGATGGTGACGCGCTCTTTCTTATCACCGAGTTCCGTGATACGCTGGGTGACACGACGAGTCTGCTCCGGGGTGAGTTCAAGCCCTAGTTCCTCTAAGTTCTTGGCGATATTAGCTTTGCCACTGTTCTTGCCCAAGGCATACTCCCGGCGACGTCCGAAGCGCTCCGGCACGAGTTCATTCTGATAGAGTCCGTTCTTCTTGTCGCCATCTGCATGGACACCAGCCACCTGCGTAAACACATTATCACCGATGATGGGCTGATTAGGCGCCACGGCGATACCGCTATAGCTCTCCACGAGGCGCGAGATGTCGTTAAGCTTGTTCTCGTGGATATTGGTCTTGGCATGGAACTGATCCTTAAGAATCACCTGCACACTCGACAGAGGTGCATTGCCGCAGCGCTCTCCCAATCCATTGACGGTGACATGAAGGCCCTTGGCACCGCTGAGCACTGCTGCCAATGAGTTAGAGACCGCCAAATCATAGTCATTATGGGCATGGAAGTCGAAATGGGTATCGGGATAGCGCTTGATCATCTTGCGAAAATACTCAATGCACTGCAGGGGATTCATAATACCCAGCGTGTCAGGCAGCATAAAACGGCGGATACCACAGTCGCAGAGGGCATCCATGAGCTGATAGACATAGAAGGGCGAATCCTTCATACCGTTCGACCAGTCCTCAAGGTATAGGTTGACGGAGAGTCCCTTCTTACGGGCATAGCTAACCTCACTAAGAATATCCTCGATATGAGCTTCTGGCGTTTTCTGTAGCTGTTCCTGACAATGTCGCAAGGAACCTTTAGCCAGAAGGTTAACTGTCTTACCACCACAACTGAGGATCCAATCGACACTCTGCCCGCCATCAACAAATCCCAACACCTCGACACGCTCAAGCTTGTCGATCTTCTCCGCATAGCGACAGATCATACCGACAGCCTCTTTCTCTCCCTCGGAGACGCGGGCTGATGCCACCTCGATGCGATCGACATTCAGGTCGTTGAGCAACATGCGGGCAATGATAAGTTTCTCGTGAGGCAGGAAACTGACACCATTGGTCTGCTCACCGTCGCGCAAGGTAGAGTCCAGGATCTCCACAAAAGGTCGGATGCCCCTATAACGGCCTACTTGTTCTGCTGTTCCCATTGTATAGTTTTGTCTTGATTCTGTACGAGGAAATCGATGTCGTCGAGTCCGTTCATTAGACAGTGTTTCTTATAACCGTTGATTTCGAAATGCTCACTAGAGCCAGTGGCCTTGTTTGTTACCGTCTGGTTCGGGAGATCGACCTCCACCTCTATCTTCGGATCAGCCTTGATACTGTCGAAAAGCTCTGAAAGAAACGCTTCGCTGACGACTACAGGAAGTACGAAGTTGTTGAGTTCGTTGTTCTTGTGGATATCGGCAAAAAAAGAGCTGATAACCACACGGAAGCCATAGCCTGCAATAGCCCAAGCCGCATGTTCGCGAGAGGAACCGGAACCGAAGTTCTTGCCTGCAACGAGGATACTGCCCTTATAGGTGGGATCATTGAGCACGAATTCAGGATTGGGAGTACCATCGGCCTTATAACGCCAGTCGCGGAAAAGGTTATCACCAAAGAATTTCTCCTCACGGGTTGTGGCCTTGAGGAAGCGTGCAGGTATGATCTGATCGGTATCTACATTCTCCAGAGGGAGAGGCACGCAAGTAGATGTTATAACATTGAATTTCTGTTTCATAATAATTCTCTTGGATCAGTTATTACACCAGTGACGGCAGCAGCAGCAGCCACGAGAGGGGAAGCAAGGATGGTGCGGGCACCAGGTCCTTGACGACCTTCAAAGTTGCGGTTAGAAGTAGAAACGGACAGCTTTCCAGCAGGCACTTTGTCATCGTTCATTGCCAGACAGGCCGAGCAGCCAGGCTGACGGATTTCAAAACCTGCGGTCTCAAGTACCTTGTCGAGTCCCTCTTCACGGATCTGACGATCGACAGCCCACGAACCAGGTACCAGCCAAGCAACGACATCAGCCGACTTCTGGCGCCCCTTCACAATAGAGGCAAAGGCACGGAAGTCTTCGATGCGTCCGTTGGTACAGGCACCGAGGAACACGTAATCAACCTTTGTACCCAACAAAGACTGCCCAGCCTTAAAGCCCATATAATGAAGTGCCTTTTCGAAGTTGGCATCGCCAGAAGCAGGAATGTGCTCTGAAATACCGATACCCATACCCGGGTTGGTACCGTAGGTGATGCGAGGCTCGATATCAGTAGCATCGAAAGAGAGTTCCTTATCAAATACGGCATCATCACCACTCTTTAGGGTTTGCCAGTAGGCCACAGCCTTGTCCCAAGCCTCGCCCTTAGGTGCAAACTCACGATCCTTCAGATAGGCAAAAGTGGTATCATCTGGTGCTATGAAGCCGCCACGGGCGCCCATCTCGATAGAGAGGTTACAAAGTGTGAGACGTCCCTCCATTGAGAGGTTGCGCACCACATCGCCAGCATACTCCACGAAATAGCCTGTAGCTCCCGAGGTGGTGAGCTGAGCCATCAGGTAGAGTGCTACATCCTTAGCAGTTACCCCTTTATTTAACGCGCCGTTAATACTGATACGCATTGACTTAGGTTTTTGCTGGAGGATGCACTGCGAGGCCATCACCATCTCTACTTCAGAAGTGCCGATGCCAAAGGCTACAGCCCCCATAGCTCCGTGGGTAGAGGTGTGGGAGTCGCCACAGACAATCGTCATACCAGGCAAGCTCAAGCCCTTCTCAGGACCTACCACGTGGATGATACCATTGTCCTTCGACATCATGCCATAATGCGTCAGACCGAAGTCGGCAGCATTCTGAGCCAGCGTATCTACCTGTTTCTTCGATACAGGATCCTCGATGGGCTTATCCTGATCATGAGTGGGTGTATTATGATCCGGCATACAGAAGATCTGTGAGGGACGGAAGCACTTCAGGCCGCGTGTCCGCATGCCTTCGAAAGCCTGAGGCGAAGTGACCTCGTGACAGTAGAGGCGATCGATATATAACTGGGTGGGGCCGTCGGCAACCTGCTGCACCACGTGCTGATCCCATATCTTATCAAATAATGTGTTCATTCGTCTTCCTTTTTAAATTTGTTGATACAGTCGATATAAGCTTCAACAGAGGCCGTCACGATATCGGTATTGGCACCAAAGCCATAATAGAGGGAGCCATCATACTCCACCTGCATGTGGACCTTACCTACATCGTCGGAGCCTTTGGAGATGGCTTGGATCGTAAATTCCTTCAGCGTCATTTGTTTCATGATGATCTTCTTCAGTGCCTTGATGGCTGCATCGACAGGACCGTTGCCTGAGGCGGCAGCCTCGAACTTCTGTCCGCTGATATCAAGTCCGATAGAGGCGACACTCTTCACGCCCTTACCTGTAGTAACTTGCAGGAAATCGAGTCTAACAGCGTGGGTATCAGCAGTATCCGCACCAGCCAACATCAAAGCATCGGCATCGGTAACCTCCTTCTTCTGGTCGGCCAGAATCAGAAACTTCTCATAGACCTTGTCGAGCTTCTCTTCTTCGAGATCTACGCCGTTCACGTGCAGGCGGTGCTTTAGGGCGGCTCGTCCACTACGGGCTGTCAGAACGATAGAGTTATCATCGATACCTACATCCTTGGGATCCATGATCTCATAGGTATGTACATTCTTCAGCACACCATCCTGATGAATACCGCTGGAGTGGGCAAAGGCATTACGTCCCACAATGGCCTTATTGGGTTGGACGGGCATATTCATCAACGAAGACACCATACGGCTGATGGGATAGATCTTCGTGGTGTTGATATTGGTATCGATACCGATACCCTTGTGACACTTCAGGATCATAGCAATCTCCTCGAGTGAGGTGTTACCAGCACGCTCTCCGATACCATTGATCGTTACCTCTACCTGACGTGCACCAGCCAAGACACCATTCAGTGTATTGGCTGTAGCCATTCCTAAGTCGTTGTGACAGTGGGTAGAGAGGATGGCACGATCTATACCATCGACATGTTCCTTCAGATACTTTATCTTCTCATAGTATTCCTGAGGCAGACAATAGCCTGTGGTATCAGGGATATTGACAACTGTGGCACCTGCCTTGATCACTGCCTCTACCACCTGGGCAAGGTATTCGTTGTCGGTACGCCCGGCATCTTCGCAATAGAACTCTACATCATCCACAAAACGTTTGGCATACTTTGTGGCTGCAACGGCACGCTCAAGTATTTCCTCACGCGTGGAGTTGAACTTATACAAAATGTGCTCATCACTAGTACCGATACCAGTGTGGATACGTTTGTGCTTGGCATACTTCAGGGCTTCGAAAGCCACATCGATATCATGCTCCACTGCACGAGTCAAGGCGCAGATAACCGGCCATGTCACAGCCTTAGAGATCTCAATTACAGAGTTGAAATCGCCTGGCGAAGAAACGGGGAATCCTGCTTCGATCACATCCACACCCAACTGCTCAAGTGCCTTTGCCACCTGAATCTTCTCTACAGTATTCAACTGGCATCCGGGCACCTGTTCGCCATCGCGGAGTGTTGTGTCGAAAATAAACAATCTGTCACTCATCTTTTTAATTCATCTAATGTTATTTGTATTTGGTTTACTTTTTCTGCCTATCAAAAGAAAAAGCCTTTCGCACTCGGAAGTGAGAAAGGCTCTTCAATATTCAGTTTCAGCATCTGACCTATAGATACGCCCTATCACTTCCGCCTGCTCCCTGCAGTCGAATAATAATAATGGCGTTAAGTAGATTCAGACTCTTCATACTTGATCTTATTTTCTGTTTCGGCTGCAAAAGTAACCATAATCTTCGTAACAAACAAATAATTTGTAACTTTTTTGCTTAAATTCCTTATAATTTGTCAGTTTTATGGCAATTTCAATGCCGTTTTCTCATTATTTCCGGTTCGCAAGCCGATAAATGTCTTCCATATCGGCAGATGTCAACACCTCCATAGCACCGATATTCATCTTACCACCACGACTACACTTATCCACCAATGTCTTGATCTCTTCATCGGTGGCCTCACGCCCAATCAGTTCCGGGATATTGACAGGCATGCCGATGGTGCGATAGAACTGCTCGATAGCCTCTACACCCTTCAGAGCTGTGGCCTTGGGAGAGGTAAAATCATTAGTTACCCCCATCACATTGACAGCAAACTGCACGAAACGTGAGAGGTGCTTATCCATCACATAGCGTGCCCAAGATCCCCAGATGGCAGCCAAGCCTGCTCCATGAGTGACACCAAAGAGACCGCTGAGTTCGTGTTCGAGCTTATGACAGGCAAAGTCCTTCTCTGTGCCACACTCTGTTAGATCGTTATGAGATAAAGAACTGGCCCACATGATGGCAGCACGATGACGATAGTCCTCTGGATGGAGAAGCACCTCATAGGTGGCATCCTTCACCGTGCGCAACAGCGCTTCAGCGATAGCATCCGTCAGGATGGCATCCTCATATTTCGAGAAGTAACGCTCCATCGTATGCATCATAATATCTGTAGCACCTGCAGCCGTCTGATAAGGTGGTAAAGTATAAGTGCGCTCCGGATTCATGATGGCGAACTTACAGCGACACAGATCACTGTTCACGCCTCGTTTCAGCATACCCTCATCGTTAGTAATCACACAACTCGACGACATCTCACTGCCAGCAGCAGGGATTGTCAGTATCACACCGATAGGCAGACAGGTCTGAGGCACAGCCTTACCATCCCAGAAATCCCACACATCACCGGTATATCCAACACCGTAGCCAATAGCTTTCGAAGAATCAATCACAGAGCCACCACCTACGGCAAGGATAAAGTCCACATTCTCACGGCGACAAAGATCAATGCCCTCGCGAACCTTACTTAACAATGGGTTGGGTATTACCCCACCCAATTCAACATATGCTATACCTGCCTCAGACAGCATCTTCTCTACCTTATCCAGCAATCCCGATTTACGGGCACTACCGCCACCATAGTGTACTAACACCTTTTTTCCGCCATACTGCAGAATTAACTGTGGAAGTTTTTCTTCCGACTCACTACCGAATACAACTCGTGTAGGCGCATAGAAATTAAAGTCCTTCATTTCTTTTTTGTATTATCTGATTTTTGCTGGCAAAGATACTAAATTTTTTCTTTATGCCACGCTTTTTCTCATTAATTTATATTATCTTTGCACCCAGAAAGATGAAAAAGACATTATTATATATAACCATACCATTTGTGGCACTGATAGGTGCCACCTATATCCTCCCCCGCCCCGCTAAGGCAAGCAAGGCTTCTATTATTTGTAATCTTAGAGAATCTAGAAATTTTAGTAATCCTAGAAACTTTAGTGGATCTAATAATCCCAAGATTCAGGCAGAGATCAAATACTATCTGGATCGACACAATGTACAAGACGAAGGTTATGAGATGGTGGTTGGCTTTATAGAAGGTCACCGTCACCATATTGATATCAACCCACACGTAACTATGAGAAATGTAGGTACATGGAAGAATCATTCACGTGAGGGTACTGTAATAACACTCGACACGTTGGGACGAACTATCCTGGCTGTCTGTCAGGCAGATACTATTGTGACTGCCATCAGAGCTGATGAAGAAGGTACTTATCAAGGTGACTTCTCTCAGACAGGTGCCAGTGGGCACGGTTCGTATCTTGCTGCCAACGGCAACTACTATGAAGGGCGTTGGGAACAGGACAAGAAGCATGGCTTCGGACTAGAGATGGTATTGGCCGACAGAGAGAATCCCCGTCTGCGTGTGGGTGAATGGCGCAAGAACCGATTCATGGGTGAACGCATGAGATACACCTCAGAGCGTATCTATGGCATCGACATAGCCCGATATCAGCACGGAAAGGGTCGCAAGCCGAAACCTATTCTCTGGGATCAGCTGCGTATCATACATGTTGGAAAGAACGGCAGTCACAACGTGAGGGGCAAGGCCGACTACCCCGTCTCATTTGTATATATCAAATCTACAGAGGGGACCTCAGTACGTAATAAGTTCTATGTGAACGATTATACCATGGCCCGCAAACACGGCATCCGTGCAGGTGCCTATCACTTCTTCTCGACGAAAACCTCAGGCGCTGCACAAGCCAAGCACTTTATCCGTAACACCCTGTTCCGTGAAGGTGACTTGCCTCCTGTGCTCGATGTGGAGCCTAGCAAGTCACAGATCCAGCAGATGGGGGGGCCAGAAGCGATGTTCCGTCATATTCGCATATGGCTCAGTGCTGTAGAGCAATGGACAGGTGTGAAACCCGTGCTCTACGTGAACCAGATGTTCGTGAACAACTACCTCACAGACCAGGAAGACCTGAAGCGAGATTATCGTGTGTGGATTGCCAGATACAGCGAATATAAGCCTGATGTGAGGCTGACCTATTGGCAGCTTTGTCCAGACGGTCGAGTAGCTGGAATCCAGGGAGATGTGGATATCAATGTGTTCAACGGCTATCAGAGTCAGTTTGACGAGTTTATCGCTAACGAAACAATCAAATAAGTATGAAGACACAACTGATTCTCGTTGGCAAGACCACAGACAAGCACTTCCAGGCAGGTATAACGGATTATGTGGAGCGCATCGGGCACTATATGCCCTTTGAACTCGTGACCCTCCCTGAACTCAAGAACACAAAGAGTCTATCGGAAGAACAACAGAAGACAGCCGAGGGAGAACTGATCCTGAAACAGATACAGCCATCTGACACGCTGGTACTGTTGGATGAGCACGGACGGGAACTACGCAGCATCGAGTTTGCCCGTTGGCTGGAGCAGAAACGAAATACAGCCCGTAGGCTAATCTTCGTCATCGGAGGGCCCTACGGTTTCTCACCAGCTGTCTATGCACGTGCCAACGAACAACTGTCGCTCTCGAAGATGACCTTCTCGCACCAGATGATCAGACTAGTGTTTACCGAACAAGTCTATCGGGCCTGTACTATCATCAAAGGCGAACCTTATCACCATGAATAAAGCTACTGCCGTATGAAGAACTTATTCTTTTGTTTCATCGCACTTCTGCTACCAACCATTACCTCAGCAGAGAACAGAACCTACAAGCCTGAGGTAAAATCGCTACAGGCTGTGGTGAACCAAGACTGGCTATCGCCTGCGGTGATGCGACTCAAGGGTGATGACGTGCTGAATATAGGGTTCGACGAACTATCCCACGATTATCACCGCTACGTGTATCGTTTGGAACGCTGTGAGGCAGATTGGACCACCTCGGAAGAACTCTTTGAGAGTGACTGGCTCGAAGGATTCAATCATAATGTGATAGACGACTATGTGCGTAGCATCAATACCACTGTGCCTTACACCCATTACAGCCTGCAGATCCCTAACGACAAATGCCGACTGAAACAGAGTGGTAACTACCGACTGCATATCGCTGAAGACGGAGAGAATGATGATATCGCTACGGTGGAGTTCATGGTGACAGAACAGTCGATGGTACTATCTATGGATGTTACCAGTAATACAGACATCGACACTAACGTAAGCCACCAGCAAGTGAGTTTCGGACTGAAATACGGACAACTGTTGGTAACCAGTCCAATGGACCAGATCCAAACGGTGGTGATGCAGAATGCACGCAAAGATAGCTGGCGGAGAAACGTACGCCCCAGTTATATCAGTCAAAACGGATTGGAATGGCAGCACCGAAGAGAACTGATTTTCGACGGTGGTAACGAATACCGCAAATTTGAGATTCTCGACCCTAGTCATCCCACACTCGGCATCGAACATGTGAGCTGGGACGGTACAAACTTCCACGCAGAACCTTATGTCAGTGAGCCCCGCCCAAACTACCTCTATGATGAAGATGCTAACGGTGCCTTCTATATCCGTAACAGCGACAATTTCGAGAACGACTTCGGCAGCGACTATGTGTGGGTAAACTATCGTCTGAAAACCTCACAACTGATAGACGGGCACATCGTGATAAACGGATGCTGGACTTCAGAAAAACCGGAAACCTACCTGATGACTTATGACGAAAAACAAGATCTCTATACCGCCCGCATCCTGCAGAAACTGGGTTACTACTCTTATCAGTATCTCTGGGTGAAGAATGACAACACCACGCATCCCCTACCCTCAGAAGGTAACTTCTATGAGACAGAGAACAGATACCAGATACTTATTTATTATAAAGGTACTGGAGAGCGTACCTGGAGACTGACAGCCTACGGTCAGATCATCATGCACTAAGATTTCTTTTTCTTCTTAAGATTCTTGACAACCGACTTCACCGTATGACGCTTCAGATATTCCTCGGGTGTCTTTTTCATCTTCTGATAGAAGGCTGCAACGAAGTAGTTGGGCGAAACGAAGCCTAACTCATTAGCCACTTCCTCTATACTTTTATCCGTCTTACGCAGCATCTCGACGCCTTTCTCTATCATCAGAGAAAGAGCCATCGGACGCGGACTCTTATAAATATTCGCCGTGATGAGCTTATAGAATTCCTGAATATCCAAACCCGACTCCCGTCCCAATTCACGCATCGTCAGTGAATCTTCCGGCTTGGACATCACATAAGGCATCAGCTTGATCATCATATCAATAAACTCAGGTGCCAGCCCCGTCATATTCACATCATAACGACCATGAATCTCATCTATCGAAGGCTCAAGAGGTTCAGTGCCACGAGTAGTACAACGCTCAGCGAAACGACGAATATTTTTCAGCAGAGGACGTTCTTGCGTCGCACGCATGGTGAACATACGATCATTACGCAGATAGTAATAAGCATTGATAGCTATCAGGATTATCAGAACCAGTGCCAGGAGCCAATACACACCCGTAGAGCGCCACCAAGGCTCATTCACATTGATGGTCCACTTATATGGAGTCGAATCCCACCTATTAGGATTCATGGATGCCTGGACTTCAATCTGATATGAACGAGGTTGCAAGGCCATCAGCTGCAGATGAAGACGTCCGCTTTTATCAACAATGGCATTGGGCTCATAGCTGGAATAGACGTGCCACTGGTCATCTAATCCGATAACACGTACACGGAAGAATGTATGCTGCGGTCGGAAATAGTTGAGTGCAGAGAACACCAATGTCACTGAGTTCTGATCGTAGTTCAGATCGACCTCTTTCACACGTGTGACAGCTTTCTCTATAATCACATGACCATCGATCTCATCACCTGCCTGTACTTCAATACCGTTTACATAGAACTGTATCAGCTTAGGATAAATTTGAAATTTCAAATTGCCAATGGTCTTCATCTGTTGTGGGAAGAATGTCACCATGTGATCGAGTGACTGCATCACCACCATACCTTCTGGCGTACAGGCTGCACCATTATTGACAAAAGCCTCAACAGGCACTAAATCGAAATCATTATAACTGTTTACGTAATCGATATTTCTGTCCTTAATAACTACACATGATATTCCATAGCTGGTTCCCACCCATATCTGGTGATCAAGATCCTCAGTGATAGAATGGACCACATTGTTCAGCAGGCCATCTCGACGAGTAATCATCTGAGGCAGTTTGTCGTTCTCATTACGATAGAGCTGCAAGCCCTGACCTGTACCAACCCAGATCCAACCACGTGAATCACGGAAGGCACAGTTCACAAGTCTATCTTGAAAAGTAGTCGTCGAGGTTCGATACTTCTCCATGATCGAATAGAGTTCTCCTGAATATGGATTATCCCACGTATAAGACTTGAAGGGGGCATTAAACGGACGGGAATATAGTAGTCCGCGCCGTTCGGTACCAGCCCACATACCACCTTGTTTGTCGAAGGCAATCACATTAATGTCCGTCTTCAGCACCTGACCATCCATCATCATCAACTCGTCATAATAGCGCTTCGAGCCCGTTTTTGGATTATAAGTCATATAGCCGAAAGAGGAGGGAATATAGAAGAGCGAGTCTTTCTTGGCGATGTTGTTCAAATGATAATCACACTCAAGAACGATTGCAGACTCACGCTTACTCATATCATAACGTATCAGCACTGCAGCCTGCTCACCATTACGAATCTGATAGAGATAGTTACTGTCATTGAAAAGAACGGAAGAACTCTTGTATCGCTCCTTCTGACTCTCATCAAAAACAGACAACTGGAACTGAGATTTACCAGTCGCAAGATCTTTTGCCTCAACAAGACCATCGTCATAGAATAGCAACAGACTCTTATCGCGATAGGTCTCCACATCCTGCAGGTTCTTACCTGCCCGAATGCGATAGGTCTTTTGGGACTCCACAGAGAAAAGGTCGTAGCCATTCAATAGCCAGACAACACCATTTTCTCCGACAAACAGATCGTCAACAGTCTTACTGAAACCGAATTTCAGAAACTCGTCTTTGACGGAAGTCACGAATTTCTCTGTTGTCAGATTCACGCAAGTAACCGTCTGCTTGTTTTTCAACCACAAGTGGTGATACTTATCGAAATAAAGATGGTAGTTGCCTCTGTAATTATCCAATGGATAACTGTTCTCTTCTGTGGGATCGATATAAGTGAACATCTGACCATCAAAAAAGTTGATCTGTCCCATTGTTGCCGTCACCATACGACCAGTCTTCGTACACTTGATCACCTGGGCACTGTTATCTGCCAAACCGTCTGAGGCATTAAAGTTCTCAAACAATCTGTCAGAACGGTCAGCCATCGCTGTAAGCGACAACATCTGCATGAAGCATAGAATCAGATAAACCACCTTTTTAGTAATCATGCCACAAAAATACGAACTATTTTGCAAATAAGCAAGAAAACGGCAGAAAAATTGCTGAATTGGTATTTTTTCACTATCTTTGCACCCAGTACATTAT
>Ga0310695_10007526_pt1 | contig 17348 bp, 13 predicted proteins | sample RumenRJG_04DNA_FD_203882 | JGI IMG/M metagenome (GOLD analysis project Ga0310695, IMG submission 203882) | Bovine rumen microbial communities from Lethbridge, Alberta, Canada - RJG_04 (v2) (version 2) | ecosystem: Host-associated > Mammals > Digestive system > Stomach > Rumen | place: Canada...
GACTTCGTTAGAGTTTGGAGTTAATCTGATGCAGATGCGGAGCGCCGCCACCGTGCCTTGGGAACATATTGTAAATCAGGAAACATGTCTTTATATTTGCGTTTGTTAACCACAATAATTGCAGCACCATGAAACGCGTATTGTTCATTTTGTTCCTTGCCCTTTTATCGAATTTCGAAATCAGCGCACAGCTCGCAAGGGAGAAGAGGGTTGAGAAGGACGGTTTTGTCTGGTACAAGACCAACATTGAGGGTACAACTCATTACGGGGCGGAGGATGAAAAAGGAAAAACAATTATTCCGACAAGCAAGGGACTGACTTATTTGCGTTATGATTGTACCGACGATTCGTTCGGCGCGTTCATCGCGATTCGGAATCGCGATTATGGCGTATTCAGCGTGGCTGGAAAGGAGATTATCCCGATTGGGAAATACCCCTCGTCCATTATTTTGAACTCGGACGGTTTCTTTTGGTTTGAGGTAAACGGCAAAAAGGGGGCGTGCGACCTTTCGGGGAAGGAGATAATCCCGGCTTCCAGGGGGTATGACACGATACTGCATATGGACAAGTACTACCACGTCAGCCGGGACGGAAAAGCCGGAGCCTGCAATCTCAGCGGGAAGGAACTGATTTCTCCGGAAAGGGGTTACTTCAGTATCATGATGAGGGAGGGGGGCTACTTCGAAGTCCAAAAGAATGACAAACGCGGTTTGTGCTCCTCGAGCGGGGAAGAACTGATTTCTCCGGACAGGGGGTACGATGCCATCCTTATCAAGGATAACTACATCACTGTCGGCCGGGATTACAAGTTTGGGGCATGCAGTCTTGACGGGAAGGAACTTGTTCCACCACTGTATTCCGGATTGTATTATGACGATGGTGAATTCAAATACAGGGACAGTCGCGGCGACATTGTGACTGTCTACAGCCCGGCGCAGGTATCGTCTGCCGTTGCATCAACGGCCGCGCCCGCGAAAAAGTCGTCGGAAACCGATTATGTGCCCCCGACTCCCGTTTTTGACGGGTACTACACCCTGACCGGAGTATACCAGTCCGGGGGACAGTGGTTCAGCACGGGCATCGCGACGCTGACTTATTTCAGGGTGTATGAGGATGAGATGTACGAGGGGAAGGGGACCTACGCCTATCAGTACGCCGGGAATGAAAGGCTGGACAACACGGTTTTCCGCAGGTACGGCACCAATGACGACAGCTACTTCCTGGTCACATACGACGGCCTGGTCCGCTGGGTGAGCGCTTTCACCGTCAACTACCCCATGCTCGGCACAATCCGGACGGTCAATGTGAACTACTATGACCGGGGCGATACCCGTGCGGCGTATACCCAGAGCTATGGCGGAGGCGGCAGTTACTCGGGCTCCTCTTCGAGCAGTTCCTCCTCCTCCTCGGGCGCCGGCACCCACAGGTGCGGCCTCTGCGACGGCAAGGGATGGATTCCCACGGACGAGGGAGCCACCAGCTTTGGCAGCACGGCGGAGAAATGGTGCGAGGACTGCAGGAAACTTGTCGTGACAAACCATTGGCACAAGCCCTGCCCCAGTTGCGGCGGCAAGGGAGTGTGGTAGCATCCTTGGAGGAATTGACATTCCGGACCCGCACGTAGGTAAATGCCACCTCCGCGTTTCAGGGAGGTGGCATTTGCTTTGTGACACAACCGTCCGGGACTAACTTCTCTTTCGTTCAATCTTCCAAGATTGTTTTTTTAAAGAATTTCAATCTTCCAAGATTGTTTTGTATATTTGCATTGATTTAAAGCACAAAGATATGGAACTGAATCCGGACGTACTTTACAGAAACTCGCACAGACTGGTGTCGCAAGTCAGCCTTGACTTCAAACGGGAGATATATGACCACATCAACTGGAGCCCCAGGATAATCGGCATCAAAGGCCCGAAAGGTGTGGGAAAATCCACGCTCCTCAAGCAGCATATCAAGGAGTCGTTCACTGATGACAGCAAGATTCTTTATGCTTCGCTAGACCATATTTGGTTCAACGGGCACAGCCTGGACGACCTGGTTGAGTACCATTATATCCACGGTGGTACCCACCTCTTTCTGGATGAAGTGCATAAATACAAAAATTGGGAGTGGGGTATCAAGAATATCTATGACAACTATCCTACGATGAATGTCGTTTTCACTGGAAGCTCTATGCTCCAGATTGGCGAGGGCAACGTGGATCTCTCCAGAAGAACTTCCATGAACACGGTCCACGGAATGTCTTTCCGCGAATACCTTGCCTTTGAAGGCATCATGTCCTGGGAAAAGGTCAGTTTGGAGGATATCCTAACCCATCACGTGGAAATAGCTACGGAAATCACTAACAAAATTCATGTCCTAAACTATTTCAACGATTACCTCAAGCACGGCTATTACCCCTTTTATATGGAAGATCCGGAAGGATTCAATGACCGCCTGGCCGAGGTCTGCCGTCAGGTGATTGAGCAGGATATCCCGGCTGTTACCGAAGTGGAGTATGCTACTATACAAAAACTTAAGAAGTTGCTCTATATCATAGCAGCCCAGGTTCCTTTTATCCCCAATATGGAAGATATTTATAATCAATTGGAGACCAATCGGGAGCAAGGGCTTAAACTGATGGACCTTCTTGAGCGGGCTGCCCTTATTGGTCAACTCAAAACCAAACCCAAATCCGTGAAGAAACTGTCCTCACCTGACAAACTCTTCCTGGATAATTCCAATCTCATGTATGCCCTATCCGGCAACCCGGAGATTGGAACCATCCGGGAGTCCTTCTTTTACAATCAGCTGAGCAGAGTCTGCAACGTATATTATCCATCCAAAGGCGATTTTCTGGTGGACGAAAAATACCTGTTTGAAGTAGGAGGTCCCGGAAAGAGCTTTGAACAAATAAAGGATATAGATAATAGTTTTTTAGCCATTGACGGCGTAGAATTCGGCCGTGGAAATAAGATTCCCCTTTGGCTGTTTGGCTTTTTGTATTAACCGCCTCTCCCGCACGAAACTGCCGGAGCCAAGGTCGATGACTATCATCGGTTTTTTGTGAAAGATGATGCCTGCGAGGAGTGTGCGGCTCAATAGGGAAGTGCGGGAAGGTGTTTCCTTACCGTGTCGAGGACCCTCCGGGCGCTAGCGTGACAGTTCGCTCCAATCACGAGGGACGGCTTGAAGGGGGAGGGACCGATCCCGTCGAGGGAGAGGAGCGTCCCGCCCGCCTCCGTGAGGATGAGCCCTGCGGCGGCGTAGTCCCAGGGCATGAGGCGGATCTCGAAGTAGAGCTCCGCGAAGCCCGAGGCGAGGTGGCACAGTTCCAGGGCGGCGGAGCCGTTGCGCCGGATGTCGTTGCACTCCATGTAAAGGTCATGGATGATGGCGCTGCAGGTAAGGGAGAGGTCCTTCCGGTAGACGGCGAGGGCCGTGAAGAGGATGCCCTCCTCGAAGGGCCGCGCGGAGACATGGATGGGCTTTCCGTTGAGAAAGGCACCCTTGCCCTTCTCGGCGGTGTAGAGCTCGTCCCTCCAGGGGGAGTAGACCACGCCGAGGACGGGCTCGCCGCTCTCCACGAGCGCGACGCTGATGCAGCAGTTCTCGTTCCCGCGGGCGTAGTTGGCAGTCCCGTCGATGGGGTCGATGACCCAGACGGCCTCATGGCCCTGGATGTCACTGAGGTCCTCCTCCTCGCAGAGGAAGCCGATATCGGGGAAATGGAGGCGCAGCTGCTCGGTCAGCCAGTGCTGGACGGCAAGGTCCGACGAGGTGACGATATTCTCCCTCGCGCCCTTGTCCCGCACCTCGAATCCGCCCGTGCGGTCCATCAGCGTGGCGGCTGCAAGGACAACGTCCGTGACAAACTGCAGATCTGTCTTTTGCATACTCATTCAGTTGTTGATTGTTGCTTTTGGATTGCTTCGTGGAAGAATGCCTTCCTTTGCTCCCGGGTGATGGGATAGCGCGACAGGCGGTAGCCCGCCCCGATGCTGTCGTCGAGGTTGCACACGAAAAGGTCGTTCACATCGGCGATGTAAAGACGGTTGTAACGGATGTCCTGGTACTTCTGGAGCGAGATGGTGTAGTCCATCGCCCGGACGGCCTCGGCTTCCGAGAGGTCCTCGCGGCTGAACACGAACAGGCCCATCTTGTCGAAGAGGCCGTAGAAGCCGCTTCCCGCCTTGTGGACCTTGCTCTCGAGGATGCGCCGCATGGGAAGGGCCATCGACCAGTAGTGGAGCTCCCGCGCCCCGATGAAGCGCCCGCCACGGAGGCCGTAGGCGTAGCCGCTCTCGAGGATGGCCTCCAGCTCGTCGTCGCTTCCGCCGCCGGCGGGGGTGAGGCCGGAGATGTCCTGGAGCAGGGCCTTCTCCGCCTCGCGGCTCTGCTCCATGGCACGAGTGACCTCGATACCGAGGGAGCGTCCGTCCGGGGACTGGAGGTCGGGCCGATCGCGGTTGACAAGGGCGGCGAAGTCATCCCCCAGGATGGCCTGGAGGGTGATCTGGGCGTACTGCTCGAAGAAACAGGTTCCGAACGGGCGGCTCTCCATCTCTACTGTCCTCCCTTGATGGCTTTCAGGAGCACGCCCGCCACTCGCGGAGGCTGTATGATTTACTGTATGCATGATGGCCTACCATATGTTATTCTTTGTGTCCATGCAGATGGTGACCGGGCCGTCATTGACAAGGGAGACTTTCATGTCGGCTCCGAAGACCCCGGTACCGACTGGTTTGCCGATGGCTTCGGAGAGGGATCGGCAGAACTGCTCATAAAGGGGGATGGCTGTCTCATGCCCGGCGGCGCCGATGTAGGAAGGGCGGTTGCCCTTCTTGGTGGATGCCATCAGGGTGAACTGGCTGACGACGATGATATCACCGCCGGTTTCCAGGATGCTGCGGTTCATGACTCCGTTTTCATCGTTGAAAACGCGAAGCCCGGAGATTTTCTTCACGAGATAGTCGATGTCCTCTTTCGTGTCCTCATGGCCGATGCCGAGGAGGACGAGAAAACCCTCGCCGATAGTGGAGTGCACGGCCCCGTCAATCGTGACGGAGGCACTGGTGACCCTTTGGATGACTGTACGCATCTGTTAGAAGTTCTTTTTGATATAATCTTTCGCAAAGGTAAAAAATACTTGGGTTATGACAAATGTCGTCGAGGGTTTTAACGAGGGATAGATTTATTGCTGAGAAGACCAAAGCCGATGCCATGAAGTAAGATTTCCCCCCAAAAGGTATTTTGAATCGGAATTTATTGCAAATTTGCAGTAAATTCCGATTGAGAAAAACTCAACTGATTAATTTTGAACAAATTAACGATTATAGAAAATAGCAGGATATATTCCCAGAGACGTTTATCTGCAGAAGCTGATTGACAGCCGACTGAGCGCAGCGAAGGATCTGATAGTTAAATACTTTTTTTGCGGATTCCGGGAAAATGATTACCTTTGCATCAGAAAGAGCCCTACTCGGAAGCGAAGGCCCTGGTTCCACCAAGGCGGTTTATGTAGCTTAAGCGGGGCTTTTTTCTTGTTTTATACCTTTCCTGCTATTTCTATACTCTGACGTTGTGAACTTCCAGTGACGATAAGGCATGGTCCAGAAATCCTTTGGAACTGCTATGGGTGTTGTTTGACTTATGTCGAAGAACTCAATACCGTCGGATTCCTGAATTAACTGAAGGATATGGAAAAATAGTCTCTCCTTGGCGATGGTGCGGTGCCCTCTTTCAGTAGCCCCTTCTGGTATTACCTCATTTTTCCTGTTGAGCATGAAAGACATGGCACCAAGAATGACATCCATGCATTGTTGTATTGAATGCTTACTGGAGTTAATTTCAACAACGTCTTCCACGCGGATCTTTAGACGAGCTTTACGGAATCGGGAGTTGTGCTGTAGTGATAAGATATGTGTTTTAAATGCATTACGCTGGTCAAGCGGATATGGAATCTCGTCAAAATAGAGACGCAGATAAACAGGCTTTTTTTCTGGAACGTCGTGATATACGAGACCGAATGCATTCTTAACGAATTGGTAGTACAGGAGTGAGTACCTGTTGTGTATTTGCTCGGGGTTTAGGTTTGATGGTGTCTGCGATGTTTCCCGGAACATAATGCGCACTTTGAGACGATTCTCCTTGATGAATGAGAAGAAGAGGGCCATCATCATTTTGTATTTGTCCAGATAGTTCTCTGTTACCTTGACCCACTTGATTTCTCCCTGGAGATTAAGTTCCGTTTTTTTTCCGTTTAGCGCGTTTCGGATGCTATCATAGTCGGTGTTGCGAACAAGTACCCCACCGAAGAAATCGGTGTGGATTTTTCCATTGCTGACGGATTCGTCACAGTAAATAATGTACTCCATATCGTTGATTATTAAATGTTAATTGCACTACAAAAGCCCAGCCCCTACAGGAATGGTGCAGAGAAATGATATTCTTTGTGAAGGGAGCGCCATCCAGAACGGAACGGCCCTGCTCCTGGTTTCATTACCGGCCGATTCGACGACCGTTCTCTCGAAAACAAATATAGGTAAAATGCGGAAGGAAAGCAAGTGATTACCACTTATTTAGCTTCCAATCCTTTATTGGGGTATATGTCATGTCATCCAAAATGCGTATATTTGAGGCTACAACCCCACATAACGCTTGAACCGCTACTTTTATAACGCATCTATTCCCGTATTCCTCAGTGCAAACGCCGAGGAAGTTTGGGCCGAGCTGTCCAGAAACAGCCGGCTGGATGACAACGTGCTCCAGAAGGATTCCTGGTCACACGAGATTCAGACATTACAGGGATCGTTAGCGGGGGTGGAAGGGGAGATCTTCTTCGAGTATTCTATCCCGCGCTTAGGAAAACGGGCCGATGTCATCCTCCTAATCAAGGACGTCGTCATCGTCCTCGAATACAAGGTGGGCGCAAAAGCCTATGAGCGCCCGGACCTGGAGCAAGTATGGGACTATGCCCTGGATCTGAAATACTTCCACCAGAAGAGTCATGCGCTATGGGTCGTCCCCATTCTGGTAGCCACAGCGGCCTCCGAGCGTTCGCATGCGTTCCAGCCCTCCAAGTATGACGACAAAGTCCTGGAACCGCTCTGCTGCAATGACGCATGCCTTCGCTCCGTCATAGACAGATTAACCAGCCAACTCGCACAAGAAGAAACTCCGGAAGGGTGGGGGATGAGCCCCTACAATCCCACGCCCACCATCGTGCAGGCCGCGACAACCTTATACCGGAGAAAGAATCTGGCCAACAAGTCCATTGCCGATATCACCAACCACACCTCGGAAGACCGGACGGAAAAAGCAACCGAAGCCGTTCTGAAGATTGTCGAAGAATCCAAGCAGAAAGGCCAAAAGAGCATCTGCTTTATCACGGGCGTTCCCGGCGCCGGGAAAACGCTGGTCGGGCTGGATATCGCCATCAATCTCTTTGAAGAGAGCAAAGACAAGAAGGCCGATGAAAACCGCAGCCTGGCCGTCTATCTCAGCGGCAATGGCCCGCTCGTGAAAGTCCTGCGAGAAGCGCTGGCCAGAGACGCCGTAGAGCAAGAGAAACTGAAAGACCCCAAAACCAAATACAACAAGACCCGCGCTCACAAGGCCGTGGATTCGTTCATCATGGACGTGTACCATCATAGAGACTATGTCCTTCAGATGGTTAAACAGCCCATCTCATCCGACGCTACGACCCTTACGGTTAATCCCTCCGTCGCCGCCAACGACGGCAGCGAGTGGCTAACCGAGCACGTGGATATCTTTGACGAGGCCCAGCGCAGCTGGACGTATGAGCAGTTACGCAACTGGCTCAGCCGTAAGAAAGGCATCCAGAATTTCCCCATGTCAGAGCCGGAATTCCTTACCTGGGGCCTGGATAAAAAGAAAGACTGGGCTGTTATCGTCTGTCTTGTTGGTGGCGGCCAGGAGATCAATACCGGTGAGGCCGGGATTTCGACGTGGCTATCGGCCATCCAGAACGCTTTTGATCAGTGGCATGTTTATTATCCGGCGAATCTAAGGGAAAAGGAATATGCCGATGGTAGGGTAGAGGAGAAACTCGCCGCTATTCCCGAGGAACGGAAGCATCCTATCGAGGAACTGCATCTGGCTGTAAGCAAGCGCAGCTTCCGCGCCGAGAATCTGAGCCTCTTTGTGAAGGCCTTGCTGGATGTCGATGTGGCCCTGGCGAAGGCGCAACTCCAAAAGCTGGATGCGAAATATCCGATTCGTTTGACGCGAGATTTGGATAAAGCGAAGGAGTGGCTTCGCAAGATGCATCGTGGTTCGGAGCGGTATGGTTTGCTGGTTTCTTCGCAGGCTTATCGGCTACGTCCCCTTTCCATTGACGTCCGCTGTAAGCCAGATACCGTGCATTGGTTCCTGGACGACATTACCGATATCCGTTCCTCCCTCTTCCTGGAGGATGCTGCCACCGAGTTTGATGTGCAAGGACTGGAGCTCGATTATGCCGCTATTATTTGGGATGGCGACATGATTTACGATCCCGAGCACACTGTGCTGAGCAAGAAAGACCGGAAGAAGGCCGAGTTAATCCAAGGCCCTTGGACACAGCGCTCGTTCAATGGGGGAGTGTGGCAGAATATCGCCTCCGACATGCGCCGCATGTACCAGTTGAATGCTTATCGCGTGCTCCTTACCCGTGCCCGTCAGGGCATGGTCATTTGCGTGCCGGAAGGGAATCCTGAGAAGACTATTGATGGCTCTTATCTGGATCCGACGCGCGTGCCGGCGTTCTATGATAGCACGTATGAGTATTTGAAGGGGTTGGGGATAAAGGAGTTGGAGTAGGACCTCTGTCGTATATGGAAAGCAATACCAAGTTATACAAATACCTTGATTTCAAAGGGGGATTGTCGATGCTTCATTATGGCAATCTGCAGTTCACCAATTCTACGCGTTTGAACGATCCATTCGATTGCCACCCTGGCTTGTTTGACTTCTCAAATGTACCAGTCAAGACGGATGACGGGTTTCTTAGAGATTTCTTTAAGGAAAAAGGGAGACTCGATACTGAGAATTTGAGAAACAAAGCATGGATATGCAGTCTGTCGAAAATACATGACTCTGTGCCGATGTGGGCATATTATGCTAACCACAAAGGAGTTTGCATAGGGGTGAATATGGAAAAGGCTCGCAAGTACCTCTCCAGAATTCTCTGTAGTATTTACCAAGGTGCAATGGAAATGGAGGTACAGTATCGGAAAGTTGTTGAGAGACCTAAACCTGATTATTACCATAATGAGGTGGATTATTTCCGTTACTTGTTTTCTACTAAAGCTAAAGCATGGGAACATGAGCAGGAGGTGAGATTAGTGCTGATAGACCCAATCCCCGCTTCGGACTATAACAATTCATACTATGCTCCGATGGGATTGCCTTATAAGACCAAAAGGAATGATTCAATTGACTGGAGAGAGGTTCGCGCGTATCCTCGTTTAGGGGTCGAATGCTTTGAATCCCTTTACTTAGGTATTAAAATAGACAAAGAAGAAAAGGTGAAAATCATCAAGGAGGCACGAAGGTGCAATCCGGAAATCAAAATATATCAAATGAAAATAGACCCTGAAGCCTTTCGACTAAAGGAACAATTAATTGAATTATAATTAATAAACACAGCCCAATACAGTTACCTGTTCTCCTTCATTTGAAACATCGCAAATAATGTTCTGACCCACGCCTTTGAGCTGGAGATCCTCTTTCCCCCCACAAAAAAATAAAGCAAACGGGTAACGTCCAGAATACATAATCCATGATTCTTTAAGTGTAAATAAAACTGTGAGGAATGGAGAACAAAAATCATTGCTTGTCGAAGATGCCTTGGAGGCTATGATTGAAGATCTGGAGCTGGAGTTCTGGGAAGCGGGAAAGGTGGAAGAAGATTGATTACGAGGCGTATTAACGCTTCTCTTTGAGCAGTTCTGCGAGAAAAATGAGAGTGAATAGGAAGGTAAGGATTAAAGACATATTGTAAAAATCAATCGGGGATGTGATCCGATTCTGGAAGCAAAGGTAGCTCTTTTTTACGCAATCCATTTGCATATTTTAGCATATTTCTGTATCTTTGAAAATCACTTCCTGTTGCTTTAATGGATAAGAACCAGTACGAGCGGTACAAGAAAATTGACCGTCTTCTGCGTGGTACACCCGATGGATTACCGTTGGATGTGCTGCTTGAACGCCTCAACAGCTCAATGTCGGAGGAGAATCAAATCAAACGCCGCCAATTGCAATACGACCTGGAAGCCCTGAAGGATCTATATGATGCCCCCATCAACAACAAGCGTGGTGCCCGGCGCATCAAGTACGAGGACGCGAGTTATTCGATTGTCACCTATGAGATGAAGGAATCGTTGAGGAGTATGGAGGAACAATTGGAGTCTATCCAAATGAATCCTCGTCTGCTCTGGCTGCAGAACCTGATTCTCATGCTTCAAGACTCCTACTTCACCAATGCCATGGCCATGGAGGCCATTGACTTTGGAGACAACCTGGAATATAAGAATAGTTCCCGTGTCCACGAGTTCTTTTCTTATATATTAAATAAGCAGGTCATTGAGCTGGATTTCTGTGCCGGGTTCGGGAAGCCGCTGAAGAAGGTAATCCACCCCTATTTTGTTCGCCAGTACAATAACCGGTGGTTTTTGTTTGGTTGGAACGAGCAGGCTGCCCAGGAGAATAAACCCGCCTCTGGTATCCTCAACCTCCCGCTGGATAGAATCGACAATATCAAGCCGGTGCCCGTTCTTTATAAAGAAGTCTCACTCCAGGAGATAAAGGATTTCAAGGAGGACTACTTTGGCGATATTGTTGGTGTGACGCGTTTGGACACGGAGCCTTCCGTGCATCTGGTTCTGCGCTTCGATTTCAATACGGGAGACGTAAAGAAAGACAATGCTGCCAGACGCGACTACTTCTACCTTAAGACGAAGCCCTTCTACCCCTATATTACCTTCTCGAACGATGAGTTTATTCGCGAGAATGGGTATGCAGAGGCAACTATGGATATTATTCCTAACAAGGAGCTGGAATGGATGCTGTTGAGGTATGCCGATACAGCAAAGATCATCTGCAAAGATGATTTCCGGGATAAGATGTTGAAACGAATACAAGATATTGTAAAAAAACAGGAAGATTAGAGATGCGCAAATGTATTGCATAAAATAGGGCTACCTTTGCGCTATGATTTCAAACCGCCCGTTATGAGAGAGCTTTTTACTAAATACGTCGATCAAACTAACCAGGAGCCTTTGACTCTGCTTTTCAGAAGCCTGAAAAGCAATCCCGGTTTTGAGAGAGAAGCTGCGATTGCGTGGCTGGCGGCACTCTATTGCGCAAAAAGAAGTGCTCAGTATGTGGTAAAAACAGTCAATCAAACCACATCATTCATTTCTTTTTCAGAGGAGACGCTACAAAAGCATCCGGTATTGGACGCTTTGTCTAAAGCTTTTTCTCTTCACTTTTCGGCCTCATTTCTTCCTTGTATCGATGAACTCAACCACACTCTGGAGACGAATGACAATCTCCCGGCTTATTCCAGAATGGTTGACGAGTATTATGACTTTTTGTCTATTGAGTTCGGGAGCTCGGGAATGATAGAGTATATTCAACCGGAAAAGGTTACTCGCGCTATTTGCAAGATTCTCAACGATCATGGATGTAGCAATATATACAATCCATTTTCCGGAATGAATTCTTATGCCATCGAAATGGGCAACCATCGGTTGACATATTCTTATGGTTCTGACAATGAAAAAGAAATTGTCAACAAAGAGATGATTTCTTTCCTGTCCCAGGAGATTAATCAGGCCACTGCCGCACTGGCGATTCTTCGTCTTGACGCCCATCGTATGTGGAGGGCGAATGTTGTGGTTGAGGATTCTATCACGCAGTGGCGGGATTGTGAGGCCTACGATGCTGTTGTTGCTTCGCCTCCGTTCGGCATGAACCTGAGGCAATATGACGAGGAAATTCGTCAATATAGGCATGTTGAAGACTTCTTTTTTGAGAAGTGTTCAGAAAGCCATCCTGCAAAACTCTCTATTTGCATTGTTTCCCCGTCTTTTTGCAACAGACTGGTAAGTCGTGACGTCCGTCGAAAGATGGTCGAGGATGGCTCGCTTTACATGGTAATCGAACTTCCTAAGGGCTTGTTTGCTAGAGCTGGCATTAGCGCAAATATCATTGTCCGGTCTTTCGAGAAGAAGCATACCCATGTGCGCTTCGTAGATGCCACGAAAATGGTGTTAGATAGAAATTCGAGATCAAGGATTCTTGACACCAGGGCTCTCGATGCTGCTGTAACCTGCGAAAATGAATCTTCAGTTGTGAAATTCATTTCTTATGATGAAGTCCGTCAACAAGACTATTCTTTGATGTCTGCCCTGTATTACTCCGGGGCTGAGACTACTGATGGACGACCCATCAAGCGAATTCGAGACTTGGCGGTTTACGATCGAGGAACAATTACTCGTGACACCCACAACTACGCCTTTGTCCTCACTCCAGACCACTTTAGTGACAATCTTGACGATGCTCTCAAGAATACTAAAGAAGAGAAGAATGCCATTCCTTCTCCTGGTTGCAGAATGCATTCAGGTGATGCTGTCGTCATGTCATATTCTCTGAATACGGTATCGGTTTATATTCATAGAGGACTGGGTGATTTTTATACAAAACCGAACCAGCTTTCTTTCAAAGTAATAAAGAGCGTAGTTTCTCTTGAATACTTTGCCCTTCAGCTTCTTCAATACCCGCTTATTAAGCAGGTCCTTTCACGTGCAGATAGCATTTCCTCTCTTGATATTGAAGCCTTCTCCGCTTTACAAATGCCCATCGACAATAATCAACAACTCATTGTCGACTTGGAACTCACTAAAGAGCGAACAGCAAAGAAGGAGCAGCTAAAGAAAGAGGCGGCTCGCCTTGGCTTGAGTAGCGATATCAATGATCTGGTTCATATGTTAGGCACATCCTTTACTAATCAAGGGGAAGTATTCAACTATCTCTTAAGCCCTGAGCGTAATCTTAGTGAAGACGTCGCATTGGGAGTGTATGCACTGAAGGAGATCAATGATTATATGCAGCGCATTATCACCTCTTTCGGTCAGGATCTGAGCGAGGCGGTTTATTCTCGTGCGACAGTTTATCCTGTTGAGTTTATCAATCAGTTCATGAAGTCATGGAGTATCGTGGGAAAAAAGGAGTTCTCACTCCAGCTTATGCCCATTGACGAATTCCTTAAGTGTATTACCATCAATGCCGATGCGGACAAACTTAAGCTACTATTGGAGACCCTTCTGGATAACACATATCGTCATGGCTTTAACAAAGGGGACCTCCAGGTGCCTGGTGGGAACCTCGCCGCCATCTCTCTTGACCTTGTTCGATATCAGGAAACCACATTTTTGAGGTTTTCTGTCATGAACAACGGGAAGCCTTTGGCCGCCGGTTTTACTATAAACGACTTTATTACAAAGGGCCGCTTTAGCAAAGAGTCCGGCAATACTGGATTGGGTGGTAATCATGTCTACAGCATCACCAAGGCTCATGGCGGCTATCTTGCTTTAAATAGCGATAAAGAGTGGAATTTCATTGTAGATATTCTGCTTCCTGTTGATTCCAAGTCTATTGACCCTTCAATAATAGTAAATAATTATGAGTCAGAGTGTTTATAACATCCTGTGGGCTGATGATGAAATAGCAACCATCACTAAGGCTCTCTTCTTTGAAGAGAATCTTAAGGCCAATCATATCAATCTGTTGGGAACGGCTACAAATGCAGAAGATCTTGAATCTCTAATGAAAAAGTTTGAGGGTCAAGTCCATGCTGTTGTAATTGATGCCAATTTCAATCGAAAAAAACAGCTTGATATGGAGGATGAGAGCAGTAGAAAGGATTTTTCCGGGCTTAGTTATTGTGCAATCCGACTGATTCCGGATTACTCTTCCAAAATACCATTCTTTCTCTATTCACAGCGGGGTGCAGAAGAGTTACGACTGGCTTGCCAGCAGGGATCTGAACTTGAGTATTTCCTCCAGCCTGAGAATCTCGACAATTGGATACCTAAGAAGGCAACCACCAAAGTTCTATATGCGAAGATTATCGAGAAGGTAGATCAGATGAACTCGCCGGAGTACCAAATAGCCAAAAGATACAACCGTGAGTTTCAGGTTGCGAAGCTCATCCCTAAGGCTGAGAAATATCTTCTCAAGGGCCTTAGAATGGGTTATCTTGATGACATTTCCGGAATTAACCTAGAAGATTTGTTCAACCCCTTAAGGAAACTGGTTGAAAGAGTGATGGGCGCGTGTCGGAAAGAAGGGATTATTCCAAAACTTGGTAGCATCAATCAATTCCAACGATTTTTGGACGAGAAAGAGGTATTTCCCTTCAGATTACTGAAGAAAGACCTGATGCCAAAAACGCTTAGGCGTTCCTTTGAGTACTTCCTTGCGATTACTCAGGACGGGTCTCATGGTGACGATGATTTGGCAAAACTTGGTGTTGATAAGTACGTAGGGGATGTGCAAAGCCAGAATCTGTTTCAAGCCGTACTCCATATTGCAATGGATATTCTTTTGTGGTATGGCAACGTACACGATAATTACCACGGGGAAGAGTATTGGGAAGGAGAATATGAATATGACGGATATGTCAAGCAGGTTAAGGTGCCAGGTTCCTCCTTTAAGAAAGCCTCTATCGTAGGTGATTACAGCCTCCAGTATGTTAAGGAACTGAACCTTCAGGAAGGCGACTATGTCGGCATTATTTCCACGGATGATAGGAATAAACCAGACAGAGACTTCCCGGACAAAATATATGTTTATGAGAATCAGTATGTCGTAATTGAACGACGTAACGAAGACGCTTAATATCTTATTTGACTATGGCAATCAAAAAATCTCAACTCTATAGCGCCCTTTGGGACGGATGCGATGAACTGCGCGGCGGTATGGACGCCAGCCAGTACAAGGATTATGTGCTGGTGGTGTTGTTCGTGAAGTATATCTCGGACAAGGCCAAGAAGGATTCCAACATGCTCATCGACGTGCCGGAGGGTTGCTCCTTCGATGATATGGTGGCGCTGAAGGGCAAGACCAATATCGGTGAGGAGATGAACAAGATCCTGGAGAAGTTGGCGGAAGCCAACGGCCTTACCGGAGTCATTACCAATGCGGACTTCTCGGACGAGAACAAGTTGGGCAAGGGCAAGGACCTGGTTGAGACGGTGAGCAAGCTGATTGCCGTGTTCCAGCGTGAGGAGTTGGATTTCTCCAATAACCGGGCGGCGGACGATGACCTCATCGGTGACGCTTATGAGTACCTGATGAAGAACTTTGCTTCCGAATCCGGTAAGAGCAAGGGCCAGTTCTATACGCCGGCCGAGGTGAGCCGCATCATGGCCAAAGTGATTGGCATCGGCAAGGACGAGCGCCAGATGATTTCCATCTACGACCCCACCTGCGGCTCCGGCTCTCTGCTGCTTCGCGCCAAGGCTGAGGCCAAGCACAACGTGAGTATTGATGGCCAGGAGAAAGACCTTGCCACCATCGGTATGGCGCGTATGTCGATGATTATCCATGGCGTGGACGATGCTGAGCTGCGCCACGGCGATACCCTCAACGACCCGCTCCACAAGGAGAATGATACCACCCTGCAGACCTTCGACTATGTGGTCGCAAATCCTCCCTTCTCGATGAAGGGCTGGCGCAAATCCGCGAAAGAGCAGGATATCTTCGGCCGCTGGGGCTTCGGGGACAACTTCGCCCCTGTACCACCTCCCGGCTGCGGTGACTACGCCTTCCTCCTGCATATCGTCCAGTCGCTGAAAACCCAGGGACATGCCGCCTGTATCCTGCCTCACGGCGTTTTGTTCCGTGGTGGCGCAGAGGCTGAAATCCGCAAGTTCTTGGTGCGGAAACGCTGGATTAATGGCATTATCGGTCTGCCGGCAAACCTCTTCTATGGAACTGGTATCCCGGCCTGCATCATTATCATTGATAAGGAACACGCGGCCGGTTCCAAGGGCATCTTTATGATTGACGCCAAGGAGGGTTTCCAGAAAGACGGAGCCAAGAACCGCCTCCGCGAGCAGGACATCAAGCTGATCGTGGACACCTGGGAAGCGCACGAAGCCGTCCCTCATTACGCCAAGTTCGTTCCGTTTGCAGACATCGCGGCCAACGACTACAACCTCAACATCCCGCGTTACGTGGTCCCCGAGGATAAGGAAATCCGCCAGGACATCTACGCGCACCTTCACGGCGGTCTTCCTGCTCACGATGTGGAGGAAGTGCTTGCTCCGCTCTGGGAAGCCTGCCCTAGCCTGAAAGACCATCTCTTCCATAAAGAGGCAAACGGCTACTACAGTCTTGTGCCCGCGCCGGACAACATCTCCGGTTCCGTGAATGCCGATGCATCCTACCAGATGCAGAACGCCCTGTATGCCAAGGTCGTTGAGGACTGGTGCCAGAAGGTTGCCGTCGATATGCTGGCCACCGTGAAGGAGGAATGCGAGCCCAAGGCACTCATTGAGCGCTGGAGCGGAATGCTGCTGGAAAGCGCCAAGGCTGACCTCAAACTGGTTGACCCGTACAACGTGTATGAGATTCTGATGAACTACTGGGCCGAGGCCATGCAGGATGACTGCTACATGGTAAGCCGAGACGGCTGGAAGGTTGCCCTTCGGGACACCAAGAAGAAATCCACCTTTGAGGACCTGGAGTGCGATCTGCTTCCGGTGAGCGTTGTGGTGAACAAATTCTTTGATTCAGATTATGCAAGCATCCTTGCCAAGCGTGGCGAGGTAGAGCAGCTCAGCGGCGAGATTGACGCTCTTCCGGAAGAGAATCCGGATGCCTTCGACGAGGGCCTCTATGAGATGCTGGAGAAAGTGAACGAGGCCAACGTGAAGAAGGCCGTGGCCGCCCAGAAGAAGCACACCGTTGACGCTGATGTCAATACGCTGAAAGTGTGGAATCAGTACCTCAGTTTCTGTGGCAAGAAGAAAGAGGCCTCCAAGGCCCTTGCTACTAAGGTGGAGACACTCACGGACAAGGTGCGTAAGAAATACGATGTACTTACTGCCGATGACATCCGTAACCTGGTCATCAACGACAAGTGGCTGCTGGAACTGAAGGGCCGCAGCGAGGCCGAGAACAAGCGCGTTTGCGAGTCCATCTCCAGCCAAGTTTCTGTGCTCAACGAGCGCTATGCAAAGCCGCTTCCGAAGATAAATGAGGAGATCACTGACTTAAGTACTACTGTTAATAGTTTTCTTAAATTAATGGGGATAGAATAGATGAGTATTCATGCATATAAAGACTCTGAAGTC
>Ga0310695_10007527_pt1 | contig 17348 bp, 31 predicted proteins | sample RumenRJG_04DNA_FD_203882 | JGI IMG/M metagenome (GOLD analysis project Ga0310695, IMG submission 203882) | Bovine rumen microbial communities from Lethbridge, Alberta, Canada - RJG_04 (v2) (version 2) | ecosystem: Host-associated > Mammals > Digestive system > Stomach > Rumen | place: Canada...
TAAAAAATTAATACAGAAATATAATAATATTATATAGTCTATATAATATTATAATAATAGTAGATAGTAATAATATAAATATATAATAATATATAATATTAATATATATATATATATATATATATAGTATAATATATATAGTAGAATAATGTGCAGTAATAGTAAGTATATATTTCATCCGTTGGATGAAATATATACTTTGTCAAGATACTCTATCTCTTCGAGATAGAGTATCTTTCCATCATATTTATTATAAAATAATAATATATATATTAATAATATATATAATAATAATAGAATCTTAATAATAATAATAATATAATTATATAATAATAATTATATATATATATATATATATATATATAATATATATTAATAATATAATAATAATAATAATATTCCCCTGTTTTGTTTTTAGTTTTTTAAGGTATTCCAATATAATAGAAAAATATCACCAAATAATTATCTTAGTATGCCCAAACATCTAAAATTTTTTTCAAATGCGGGAACTGATAAGTTATTCATTACCATTATAACATAATTTTTTAATAAAATCAAGAGCTAAAGAACTAAAAGAGTAATAATTAACCCAATTCCGCAAATAAAATAGAGAAGATAATAAAAAGATGCGGGAATTGGTGATAAAAATGCCCCTAACTCCGCAGTTTTATGCTTCCTATTTCTTTCTGCTATTGTTTTGAGATACTTCTCCCAGTATATATATTATATCATAATTTTTCAAATACCGCTAATGCGAGAATCTACTTGGGGAGCGAAGCGACAAAGCCAGGGTACCTATGGTTGGGCGCCGCAGATAGTTTATCTTACGACTATCGAAGAGAGCTGCGGAAAAGGCCTTTCTCGCTCATTATTTTTTAAGTTCAATTTGTCCCTTACGAGACAAATTCATCTAGGATATTAATGCGAATGACTAAATGTTCAAGAGGTAGATTTTTGTTTGATTTTCTAAGGTAAATTTGCCTCGTATCTCCATTGCGGAGGAGTTAATAAATAGAGCGAGAGAAACCTTGGAAAAAGAGAGAGCGATAGAGATATTTCAAGTGCGAGAGGGTCGATATTAATTGTTTTTTCAAATAGTTATGCCCTGGAGTGAGTATTTGTTAATCTCAAAAAAAGCGGGGTAAATTTACTTGAATTTCAAGCCAGAAACAAGAGAGATAAGAGTATAGGGAGAGGAGAAGAGACGGCGGAGCCGGGCGGTTAAACTAGTGGGATGGGGCGAAAGACGCAAAGGTAAGTATAGCGGACGGTAAGGCTAGATAAGCTTGGAGTTGCCTTAAAGTAGTCGCGCTATGGAAGTGCCGAGACAAAAGTGCGTTTTTTTATATATGAAAAATCTCGAAGATAAAATATCAGTGTGTGTCCAAAAATTTTTGAAGTGGTCGCCGCATTATTGGGAGAATAGTGGCGCTATGGAGACCTGCTAGAAGTATCAAAAAATTTGCCTATGGAGGTTTTTAGCTGGATTCGGCCGTTCTCTCTGAGAACGGCCCGGCGCATTTAGGGAGATGATATGTGCGACTGGAATATATGTTTCTCGCGCAGAAATTAGGGAGGGGTATATATATTAGAATTTCGCTCCGTGTGTCCCTACACGGAGCGCTCAAGATTTTTGGTCAAAATGACGAAAAGCCTCCCCTTAGTCGGGGAGGCTTATTCGATAAGTTTTTCTAATAGTTATATCTACATATTCAGGTTTTTTCTTGCAACAAAATCGGTCATTCCGTATGTATTCGCCTATGCCCTCCGCTTTCCATGCTTCTCTTGTTTTATCTTCATAGCGCAAAGTATTATATCTGGATAGTGGAATATAAGCATCATACACAAAAACAGATTGTTTTGGTAGTGTGTATTTGTCCGTTCGCTTGTAGTTGCGGGTGTGTTCTTTAGCTCGGCGGTCAAGGTCATTCGTTGTACCGATTTTTAGAATGAAATTTCCTTCGGTATCTACATAATGCCCCACATAGAGAAATTCTTTCTCGGTCATAATATTAAAGGGCAAAAATGTTGAATTTTTGCCCCTTCTCCTTTTACTTTGGTTTGCGCTGTCTTATTAGATCAAGCTTATATTGCTCTCCGTTTACCACAAAAGTAATTAATTTAGTGGGATTAGCAATTTCACAATCAGAAACAAGATATTCTGCTTTATTTTGCAGGAAGTCCGCAAGACTGGCAATTATTTCTTCTTTGGGCGCGTCAGGCTTGCGTTCTTTCTTCTTTGTGAACTTGTAAGCTCTTGTTCCTGTCCGTGTGTATTTTTGAGCTACTTTCTTTCGCTCGGGGGACAGGTCAAAGTCCTGCGGAAGTCCTTTATCTATTGCTTTATCACTTTCATAGACTTCTTGAGCTTCTTCAATGGAAATATGGAGTTTTTCAACGAGCTTGTCTATTGCCTGTTCTTTCTCGGTCAAGCGTTCACTCTCCTTCCCTTAGAGGGCGGGGAAGGCTTGTGCCTTCCCCTGTAGTGGGATTACTTAGCGAAGTAGTAAGTTACGCCCTTGCGCTGAACTACACCGACAATTCCGGCATCCTTCGGCTCTTTGAGAAGTCCGACAACCTTCTGCGTGGAGTAGGGAGCAAGGTCAGCAATATTATGTACCATAGCAGAACAGGTACTTTCTCCGTTTTCCCTGAGATAGTCAATGAGAAGATTACGAAGTCTGTCCTTCTCAATATCTGCCTCAGTGGGCTTAGTAGACTTAGTGCTATTCTTCTTGTTTACCTGTTCAATCTGAGCGTTGAGGAAGTCAACCGCCTCGGCGGTGGTGGTGTTATACTGGACTGCCTCGCCATTGAGAAGAGCGATAATGTCCGCATAACGCTGAGCCTTCGTTACCTTCTTAGTAGTGTTCTCCATAGTTTTTTCTTCCTTTCTGATGTAGGTCATCACCCAAATTTTTTATTTGTAAGAGGTGTTCCCTCATTACATACATAGTATAGCATACTTTGAAAAGTTTGTCAAGAGGTTTTTCAAATTTCTTTGAAAAATTTTTTCGGAGTTACCATCGTAGGGAAGGAGCTGTTCCTGCTCTCGTTTGCGGTGGTCTTACTTCTCTCGCCCCCTCGGAACGATTATATTATACCACAATAAGCACAGATTACAAGCGGTAAAATGCACAAAAAACATTTTGATTTATTGTATAATTTGCACTTTAGGGATTTAGTGTATTGAAGAGCGGTTTCGCCATTTTGACGAAAAAATAGCGGGGCGGGGTGAAAATCTTAAATTCAGCTCATTTGCCCGCAAATGAGCTGCCCGGATTTTGTGGTCAAAATGACGAAAAATATGGAGAAGTTTTTACTTCCCCATATTAAGCATTGGTTTAATTTTGAGTGAATGCAATAAGTTTATTTGAAAGTTAGTAAGAGGAATTTCTTCTTTAAGTGGGAACAGGTCTTTTTCCATCGTTTTATGTTGCCTAAAACAATAGGCGAGTATTTCTTTTTCAATGAGTACATCTTCAAGTCCAGTGTGACTTTCTATAAAATCATTGTTACAAGTAATAAATCTATAAAGGATTTCCGCAGTTACGCGGGGTTTGCCTCGTGGAGTTAGATAATTATTAGCTTCGCAAAACGTAATATATGTAGGCATTTTACATATTACTGAATTAGCGGCTTTCATTGTATCCCATATTTCTATTCCGTAAGGTAAGAAATAGCGCTTTTTTGATTTGGTAACATAACGCTGAGTTGTGTTTAATGCGTTGTAATCAAAGCGGGCATTATGCGCCGAGATAGCAGTAACATTCCATCGTTTAATAGTATCTATCAAAGCGGAATGAATACCCGCAGTATCGAGCATTATTCTTTTCCCCTCCTGCAAGTCCTCTCTATATCGGGGGATTTTATCAGCATAATAAGCGCTTTTCATTAGTTCCGCTTCTCCTTCGAAGATATCACGGTTTACATAACTGGCAGTTTCGTAAACTGTACCGTGTTTATCTACTACTGCCCATCCGCAATCATAAACTAACACATTTGACATATCGAGCTGTCCATCTTCAAGCGTGATAGTATTTGCGGTTTCCGTATCTAAGACTAAAATATATCGTTTGCGCTTGTCCATTGGAGTTTTTCCTTTCTTTCTGCTCTTGTTATTACTATTATAGCACCTTTGTAGGAAAAGTCAAGTTAAATTTCCCGCAAAACTTTGAGAATTACATCGGGAGAATAAGCTGAGCCTTTGTGCGCTGTCCAATCTGAACGAATAGTTTCCACATCGTCAAACAATATATCGCCTTCCTGCATATAAAGACTTTTGCGTGTGCCATAAGGAACGATAATTATTTTGTCAAATTCCACCATAGGCAGATGAAGTCTAAGCCAAGCCTTTTTCATTTTTGCTATTGCTTTATCATAAGTGGGAGTACTGTTTTTACTGCCCCACGAGATAATTCCAATTTTATTTCCGTTCGCTTGCGCTCGATTAAGTAAGCGGGAGAGACTTGACATATTGAGCATAGGGCGGGCTTCTAAATAGGGCTTAGGGTCATATGAGCGGAGGCGGGGGAGCCAATCAGGTATTCCGTAAAGGTTTGCAATAGTTCCATCCATATCAAAATAAATCGTCATTGTATTATCTCCTTCCTTTTGCTGCTTTATTATAGCATATAAATATAAATTTGTCAAGAGTTTTTGAAATTGTGCAATCCCTTTGAACAAATATATTATATCGCCATTTTTGGGAAAATGCAAGTTGGTAAAATAAACAAAATTTTTGCTTTTGTTTTATGCAGAATGATAAATAATCCTTAACTCGGTCTGTTTGTCCGCAAACAGACCGCTCAAAAGAAATTCCTCGTCAATTTGACGAGGAATTAAACTGCTCATAGAGGAATGTCTGATATAGAGTTCGGAAGTCGAGAGAGTTTTTATTCGTTGGGCGGGCATTAAACTGTTTAAGATACTGTATTATTTGACCATTGTTGGGGTCTATTTCACAAGTGATAAAAGAGTTATTTATATCCTCTTTGCGTCTTATGAAAACTACTAAAGTTTCATGGTCTACTACTCTCGGATAATAACTGCGGAACACGCAGTTATGCTGATTCGCGGCTTCGTTGATAAAGTCCTGTTTGTTTCGAGGAATAACTATCTCAAATAAATCATTTGAGAAAAGAAGGTTGAATTTGGCATACCACTCTGTAAGAAGAGTTTTATCGTGTTCTTCTTTATAGAGTTCGTAAGCTATACTAACTTGCGTAAATTGTCTATAGAAATGAAGCTTCTGCGGGGTATATGATAAGGCGGCGGCTTTGTTCAAAAATTGTAATACTTGTACTGCAAAACCAGTACAAGAACCACGACCTCCCCATTCTCCTTCATCTTTCCACCAGTGATAAGCAAGTCGCAAAGTTTTATTGTTATTAGTAGTATGTAACCGGGAGTATATTTCATTGAGAAATGCTATATCCTTGTCTGAAAGGTCATTTATCTGTAATATCGGACTATATGTCTGTCTTGCAATTTCTTCTTTATAAGTTCTAAAAAAGCTGGCAAATCCGGGACGATTAACTGTTTTTGAATAAACTTTGATAGCCGCTTGAAGCTGTTTGAGTTCAGTGTCAGCTATTATACTGTGGCAGTATCCTGCGTTAGGGTTAATATTATATATAGTATCATAGAGCTTTATTTTTTCTGTTTTCTGAAATATAGTTGGATAATTTAATGTAAAGTCTAACAGGCAGTTAGCCGCGCCATCGTCTAAATGAATTGCCGAGAGAAGCCCAGGTATAGTTTTAACAGTGTTGCGGGTTTTCGCATTAGTGAAAGTATCGGTATTGATATCATAAATATAATTGCGTTCTGAGGTGTTGTCTACTCGATGGATATAAATGAGGTTTTTATCTTTCGTAATATCAAAAACTGCCATTGTAATTTCTCCTTTTTCTTTTTTGCGGGTTTTTGCCCTTGTGAGTATATATTACCACATTAGGCAGTAGGTGTCAAGAGGTTTTGGGAAAATAGTTTGGCTTTTTGAGAAAAATTTTTGCCGGAGAAAATTTAGAGCGGGGTGTAGATATCCTAAACTCGGTCTGTTTGTCCGCAAACAGACCGCCCAGAAGGAAAAAGAAAGCGGAGATACAAATCTCCGCTTAGTACATGTCCTGTATAAGATCCTTTAATCTTGAATAATAGGGATCTGAGGGATTCATTGCCTGAAGTGCTTCTTTTAAGTTATTCATAGCTCCTTCGTGGGGAGTGTACTTGCGAAGAATGATATCTCCTCTATCATTAAGGAATATTTCTAAGGGGCAACCAGGTTTAATATTTATGTCCTTAAGAATTTGAGAAGGAATAGATATTTCGTGTACATTGTCAATGCGGCGGATAAAGCCTGTAGTTTTTTCCATATAAAATCTCCTTTTTGATTAAGTGTGAATTGTAAATTTACGCATTGTGTATATCCCTATTGCGTGACCGCTGAAAACCCACTCATCATTCCAATCTTTTATTACTTGTTTCCAGTTTTTTCCTAATTCATCAAAAACCGAGTGTCTTCCCCAATCATCTTGACCCATATAGGTATCATCATTTATACAATTGTTTTTTAATAGATAATTAATTGCGGATTGATAATTTTTGCATACCCGTACAACATCTAATCGCCCACCATAGATAGAAAAAATAATTGTAACCTTTTTCAATGTTTTCTCCTTTTGTTTATTTATTCAATGGGGTTTGCCTTCGCTTCCCTCATCGTTGTCTTTATTATAGCACTTTTGTGGCTTGTTGTCAATAGGTTTTTGAAAAGTTTTATAATAAATCTTCTTTTTCAAGACAACTGCAACACTTTTCTCCATTATAGTGATATAAGCATTCTTTCTGGAAAGGACAACCATCCATACAATAGGCACTTTCAAAGCAGACCTTCTCAATAATAAAAAGAATTTGTTCATTTGTTAAAAGCTTCATTATTTAACCTTCCTCTCTTTTTTGTAATTGTAGTATAGCACAAGACCATCGAAATGTCAAGAGGTTTTGGGAAAATAATTTGACTTTTTGAGAAAAATTTTTTTTAGATAAAAAACCATGGAAGTTGAAGATTTTCGTAAACTCGGCTTGTTGCGCCGACAACAAGCCGCCCAGAAGGAAAAAGAAAGCGGAGACTTATATCTCCGCTTATTCCTACAAATATTTTGTTATAGGGGCAGGTTCTGCTCAGCCTTTCCAGAAAGCCATTATTTAATCCCCTTAAATTTCAAAATTAACACAGCCTGTATATGGATTCACTGAAATTTCGCAGGATTTTGTGGAATACCATGTCTCGGGCAGTTCATGCCAGAAAATGACTTTTACATCTTGCGGCATGGTTTCTAACTGTTTGATTAGTTCTTTGACGGTCACAAGATTTTCCTCCAATCGGGATTTCTCTTTCTCGCGGCGCATTATATTTAGTAAGTTTCATAACCATCGAGATAAGCTTTTCCTGAGTTCCATGCTAAAAAATTACCATCATAGTCATAATAGAATATTGCTATTTGTATTTTTATATCGTTGAGTGAAAGAGACTCTGTTTTTGCTTTTTCGCAAGCAGTTTTAAAATTGTCCTCTGTATTTTGCCAAGCGCCCCAACCTCCATAATGCTGGATATTACAATAACGAATTTTAACCTGTTCATATGCCTTTATCTCTCTCATTGAGGTATTCTCCTTTTGATTGATTTAGAGGTTTCCCCTCTCTTTGAGTATCATATACCATAGTATTTTTAATTTGTCAATAGACAATTCCAAAAATTTTGACCGCCCAGGTGCGTCCCGCCGAAGCGGGGTATTTGTCAGCCCCGCGCAGATTTCCGAATCTTACGCGCAAGGGCGTCAACATCGGCGGCGAACTCGTGGAAGTCTTCGCTGTCGCGCATGGCTTCGGCGGCGTTTTCAAGCAGACGCCACGGCTCGGAGTAGGGCAGATAGGGCTTGAAGCACACAGCCCCTTCATTAGGGTCGGTGAAGATTTCGAGGGGGTCGCCCTCGCGAATGTTCATTGCTTTGCGGATTTCCCTCGGAATGACAACCCTGCCAAGGTCATCAATGCGTCTCACGATACCAGTTGCTCTCATTGTTTTATCTCCTCTCTCGTTTTGTAACCGTATTATAGCACATTAGAACTGATTTGTCAATAGGTTTTTTGAATTTTTTTCAGTTTTTTCGGTTTACATAATTGCGCCCGGACGACTGAACCCCATAATTAGGGATTTGCGGCCATCTCGTTCCAGTAGAAACGGCCAGGCTCAAACTCGTAGAGAGCAGGGTCTTCCTCTTCTTCCTCCTCTACTTCGTACTGAATAGAGGCCCTTTCTCCGTAGCGCTCAGAGCACCACACATCGAGACCGTATCGCGGCAGGTCGCTTGTCATAATCAGCTCACCTGTGACAATGTCAACGACTCCGCCCAACCCCTCTCTCGTGCAGACCTTCATAAAAGTGCGCGCAGAGTGCGGAAACTCTACAATGTGTCCATCGGGGATGCCACCAATGTGATCGAGCATATTTGTATCTCCTTTTCTTTTTTATGAGTATAGTATAACACAATAGTGCGGGTTTGTCAATAGGAATTTTTAAATTTAATAACCCTATCTTGGGGGCGTCTCTTGGTATTCGGTGGCTCTGCGCATTTCTTGATAGCCTTGTCATCGGCATTTCTTGATAGCGAGTTAGTTCTTATCCTACTGACCGCACCGCCCCCGCAGGGGGAAGATTTTATGCCCACTCAGCAGTTACCAAAAATCTTCAAAAAGAACCCCGCATCCCTGCCGCCTCTAATAGCCATTCCCTTTTGGAATACTTTTGTCCACAGGTATCCGACTTCATCGTCTAACGTCACCAACACATATTCTTTGGTACTCGCAGGGCAGTGTTGGCTTCCCCTCCACAGTTCCTTTGGTTGATGGCCACTCCCTCGGAACAATTATAGTATAGCACAGAAACAGTTATTTGTCAAGAGATTTTTGAAAAAATTTTTCAACGGCTTGGGTCAATGCCCAAACCGTTGATTTTAGATTCGATTTTTATTTTTTAGACTACCTCCTCGATGTCGTCATATCCGGTAAACTGATAAGTCCTTCTCCACTGAAGGTCGATTCCGCAGTCCTCACAGTGACCGTATATCGGTTCCTCGATGGTGTTGTTTCCGGCATGGGTGGTGTAGTCGTAGTCATCTTCTTTGATGTGCGTTCCGCCGCACTTGGGGCATTTGAGTTCTTTTGTCATTTTACTTTTTTCCTTTCTTTTCTCTTGGTGATTTTAGTATAGCACAAGATTATGTTTTTGTCAAGTGTTATTTTTCCATAATTTAATCATTCACCCCTGAAACACTTCCACAAGCTTCAAATGGAACGAACCTTCCCAATAGCCATTGAAATTATCAATGTCCCACAGGTCGAGCATCTTGTCCGCCCAATCTTCACCTAATGCATTTTTGACCGGCGTCCACTTATACGAGTATTCATTTTTGCCGATGCAGATTTCAGTATTATCTGTAATCCAATTATTGGCAATCAGCCACTTCACCGCGTTGTAGTAGTTGTTTGCTACTCCAACAAGACCGTGATTATCCTCGTAAATAAGAATGACATTCATTTTTTATTCCTCACTTTTCTATACATAGTATAGCACATTAGAACTGATTTGTCAATAGGTTTTTTAATTTTTTGTTCCGAGGGAGGCTGCTCGAAGGGATTACATCAGATGTTCAACCTTACGGTCGTCGCTCTCTCTCCCCTCGGAACAATTATAGTATAGCACATTTCGGGAAAAATGCAAGATGGCAAAATAGCCAAAAATGCAAGAAAAAAAATATGCAATTTGCCCATTAAAATAAAATTCGCCTCGTTTGAGCGCAAACGAGGCGGCGAACATTACCTACTGATTGTGTAACCGAGCTTTTCTAAGAGGGCTATTGCATTTTTGATTTGGCTTTCAGAAGCAGGGGCAATTTGTTTTGGGCATTTGATACAAATATATTCCTCACCATTTTCAGAGTGTGTGAAGAAAGTATATTCTAATCCATCTCGCAGGTTAAGGTCTTCTCTCAACTTGACAGGTATCATAATGCGGCCCTGACTATCGAGCTTTCTTGAAAAAGTTGTAGGGGTCATATTTTTTGTTTAAAAATCGGCGAGCTAGGTGTTACGCGGGATTACGACTACTTCTCGGAGTAGTCGGTTTTGTTTTTGAGAATTATAACGCCTCGGAGAGGGTCTTCCCGCAAGCAAAACGAAAAGCACAATCTTTACAAGAGTCTTGCTTCTTGCAATAATTGAGCAACACAAGAATCGCGTTAAGCACTTCTAGCATTTGCCAATCTCCTTTCTTTAATTTTCTATATATATTATACTAAAAATTTTAAGTTAAGACAAATTCATTAGATAAAAGGAGGCCCCGCAAGCCCAATGACAAACTTGCGGGGAACGCACGATAGATTAACTATCGAGGTTTGTCAATTAAAAATAATATTATAAAATAAAACAATAATCATTATAAGCAGAGTACCACAGAACATTCCAAAAAGGAATACTTCAAAATTGTCTTTAATATTCATTTTCTTCTCCTTTTGTTTTGCGATAAAGGAACCGCTTATGCGGTTTCCTCTAAGAGCCCAAGGAGAGTATTGATTTCTCTCCGTATGATATCTCGTCTTCCGTCACGATAAGAAATGAGTTTGTCATAACCACGGAACTCTGCCTGAAGCTCCAGCAGCTTTTCTCGCTCTAAGTCAGCTTTCAGGTCTTCTATGTGGTTAATAATTGCAAGTCTCAGATTATCCATTGTTTTATCTCCTCTCTTTTTACTGTCTTAATTATATCATAAGATATTTCATTTGTCAAGTACCTATTAAGGATTTTAATAGGTATCGAAGCCATACATCTCGCCTTCTTCAACAGACATACGCCTTACGAAGCTCAGCTCTTCTTCTCTAAAGCCGTGGGTCTGTATTAGTGAGCGATATGCTTCCCCTATAGAGGTGGTTTCGACGAGCAGAAGTTCGCCCTCGTTTTCGCTGTACTCGGTCAGTACAAATAGATAATCATACATCATTGTGGTAATTTCCTTTCTTGATTGTATTTGTATTAAGAGCCGGAATTAACCGTCCGGCGCGGTGATTATACATTAAAATTAATTTTTGCAAACCGAGATAATTCTTTCTGTTTATCGGCTATTCTATGCGGGAAAAACTCGTTTATCATCCATGCTTTATATTCCTCAAAACTCCTGCCGTACCAATAGCTATCTTTGTTCCATTCGGCTTGCTCTACTTTGTAGCTTTCGTCCGTTTCCTCAGTCATTTCTCCGTTGGTGTAAAGGGCGAGGCGTTCTTCGTAGCTCTTTATGCTGTCCATGATTTTCTTGATGAGCTTTACGCCCTGAGCGTTTAGTCCTTCCTTGTAAACCTTTTCCCAGCAATCTATGCCGTAATTCATTCGCAAGCCTTCCTTATACTCAACCGTCCAGATATTCCGGATATACTGCCCGCAACGGTCACAAGTGCAACCTTCTTGTTCACCGACCCTTGCAAAACTTATCTTTTTAATGTGTGCCACGGTGTTTCCTCCCATCCCTTAATCCTCTTGTATTTTACCACACCACAAGGCATAAGTCAATAGTCAAAGTGACGAATTTTGGGAATGCGGAGGCGCAGTTTTTGTGCAGTTTGTCTATTGACAAATTTGGCAAGCAGTGGTATAATGTTAAACTCGGCTCGTTCGTGCCAGAACGAGCCGCTGAAAGCCCTATGGTCAAAATGACGAAAAGAGGAGCTTACAGCTCCTCGATTTCGCCTGTATGAATATTCATTATAATATGTTTATTATACAGCACTTTAGCGTCGTAATAGCAGCCCTTGTTACCATTCGGATATTCTACATATTCCCGCATAAAAGCGCCGATGTGCTTGCGGGTGGTGGCGCTATAGAGTCCGGTTACCCTAAGCCAGCCTTCAGCATTTAAGAAACATACCAAAGTAGTATAAGAGTAAAGTGCTATATTACCTTCGGAATCAATGGTTACACTGGCTTGAGCATAAGGCATAGCGGAAAGTTTTTTAGTAGTAGCGTTTTTCATTGTTAGAATCTTCCTTTAGTGTATTTTGGGGTTTTGTTTCCCCTGTGACTATATATTATCATATAATCCCGCAAATGTCAATACTTTTATTTCATTTTTCTAAAAATTTTTCCATCATTTTAGGACCTTACCGCTTTAATTTGCTAAAGTGCATTTTGACGAAACTTTAGTTGACTAAAGTGTTATGTAGATTTCGGTTCCTCTGGCCGCAGAGGAACCGCTCAAAAGACAGGTTTCGTTATTTTAACGAAAATTCCAGCGGCTTGTCATTTTGGCTAAAGAAAAAGCACGCTGGCGCGTGCTTTATATCCGTATTAAGATGATCATATGATATAGTGGAGTTACTTCCCATTCTTTTACCGTTATAAGCAGCGGTTCTGTTCTGTGTTTAATCTCTATAAACATCTCTTTTGTCCGTCCGGTGGGCTTGACATATCCGGCATTATGGAGCATTTTCATCGTTCCGCCATTCAGCCCGATTTCATCAGCGTAGAATATGCCGTCCGTGGTAGCTATTTTTTCGAGAGCCGCAATCATTTTTTCCATTGTTATAATCTCCTTTTAATTGATTTGAGGTGTCCCCCTCTCTTTGATTGTAGTATAGCACAGTTTGAATACATTGTCAAGTCTTTTTTTGATGAAGCGGAGATTTTTTTCTCCGCTTAATCTATCAAGTAGACTCTTAATTTGCCGTTGTTGCTGAGATAAAACTCTTTTACTTTGAGGCTTAAAAGCTCTTCTTCTGTATAAGCTTTATCATCATCGGGATAGTAGGCATTTTCAAAGGGACTGTAGTAGGTTTCTTCTCCGTTGATATAAAAGACGCTTTCCGCAAGAATATCGTTGTCAAGCTCTCTGAGATTTTTCAAAGTGATGTTCATTGTTCATTCTCCTTTTGATTTTTTGAGGGTGCTCCCTCTCTTTGATATTATATTACCATATCTTGCGCCGGTTGTCAAGCATTTTATTAAAAATAATTTCTTTTATTATGCTAAAATGTAGATTAAAACAAAAAATAGCATCATCAGCAAGCCGCAAATTGCGCCGCATAGCATATCTTTTAGTGTCTGCTTAATTTTTTCTTTCATTGTTTGGTATCTCCTTTTCTTTTACTATTGATATAATAGCACAAATACATTTATAAGTCAATAAAATTCGTTTCGTCAAAATGATGAAAATTCACTTTAGTGGATTAAAGTTTAGGGATTTAATGCTTTAGTGCGTTAAAGTGCATTTTGACGAAAAAAAATTTTCGTCATTTTGACGAAACCTTAACTCGGTTCCTTTGGCCGCAAAGGAACCGCTCAACCGAGCTCATCATTTTAACGAATTGGTCAAAGTGACGAATAAAGGAGTCCCCACCGGCCCAATGATAAACCGGTGGGGAACGCACCGCCAATTGCGGCGGAGGTTTGTTAAAATAATGGGAGTGTTTGCCCTCCAATTAAGATAAGATATAAATAAGGGTGAGGAAGGCAACCATAAATAGTCCGCAAAGCGCGCCGCATATTATCTCTTTCAGTACCTGCTTCATTTTTTCTTTCATTGTAATTATCTCCTTTCTCTTGATGATTATATTATAGCATAAGTAATTATTTTTGTCAAGCATTTTATAAAAAAAGAAGCGGATTTTTTAATCCGCTTCTCCTTCCAATGCTTCAATAATGTAGTGCTGAATAAGCCCGCCATCATACTGCGGCAGAATTGAAATGTCATAATAATAGGGGTCTGTTATTTCTGCACCGGAAATATCTTCTACAATATAAGTAACCCAATCATTAATATAGATAAAATCCTTTTTGTAGGTGTTCTCTCCAATTTTGCTGATAAAGGTCAGTTCTCCGCCCGTTGTACTGCCCTGAATAGAGGAATAACCGGTAATTTCATACAGAACCGCGTTATCGCGGGTGTTAATTACAGTTATTCGTCTCAAAACGTTAAATTCATCTGCGGCTTTAGAAACCTGATAAGAAGCTTGCTCCGCGGGGCTACAAGCGGCGAAGCCGAACACAAGAGTAATAATCAAACAAAGAGCGCTGGCGATAATGGTAAATTTTTTCATTTTTTTCTTCTCCTTTTGATAATTAAATGAAGAGGGGTTGCCCCTCTTATTCTACGGGGTAGATGCGGCGAGGCGGTAGGACGAAGTCGTGGCTCCAAGCCTCTATTAATTCTCCATTGGAATTAAATTCATATTCTAAATAAGTCCAACCGCTGGTATATACACATAATACCTCTGTATTGTCTATACTGGTAAAACGGTCAATGTCCCAACCTTCGGCTTCTGCCTCTTTGACTATTTCATTTATAGTTCTCATTGTGCAATCTCCTTTCTTTTTCTATTGTTAGTATAGCATAGAAAAGGGGGCTTGTCAAGTATTATTTTCGATTTACCCAAAACTTTTTTATCAATCCATAGATTGGATTGATAATGCAAACAATAGGAGGAATAATGGGTGCGAGTAATATATATGTAGCCCAACCATTCCGTAGATGAATACCACCTGAGTTTATTCCTTCTGAAATATCAGCAAGTATAGCTAATATTACCCATGCGGACAAAAAGCCTAAAAGATAGTAAAGCATTGTGAAATTCTCCTTTCAAAGATAAGAAGCTATCCGCTGTTCTATCGCGGGGAAATCCTCAACCCGGCAGTCAATAGAAACTTCTGTCCAGGTATAATCGCGTATAAGATTGGAAGTTATAAAGCAGGGGAAGTCTTGTATAATCCGTGCAAGTACACCATTTATAGCCGTATTAACGCAAGGATATACAAAATGGAAAGTTCTCATTGTAAAAATCTCCTTTTCTTTTTTGTTGTCTATATTATAATATAAATTTCCATTTTTGTCAATAAGCAATTTATACAAGGTTTCCGCTTTTGTTTTGTGCAAACCGCTGACTTTTGGGAAGCCCGGTAAAACACAATGCTTTAGCGCTTTAGCGAATTAAAGAACCGAGCCTCAAATCTCTCTTAAACTCGGCTCGTGCGCCGTCCGGCACCCGCGCACGAGCCGGCAATAAAAAACATTCGTCATAATGACGAATTGGCATTATGACGAAACTGATTGTCAGATTTTGTAAATCCTGTGTTTGCGCCGTCTTAGCTTCTTAGTTAATGCGCTTGTGACTTGTGGCTTTTATATTCTGTAATATTATATATTATATATGTAATCATATTATTATGCAAATAAAGAATAAGAATATAACATTTATATATTGTATATATATATATATATATATATATATATATAATATAATGAATATAATGCATATAACGCTTATCTATATATATATATATATATATAATATATACAGCTTGCGGTTAAGGCTCAATCCGCAAGCTGTGCAATATATGTATATACATCATACCTTTTAGCTCATACTCTCTACTTCTCTCTTATTGATTGTTTGTTCCGCCACGCTGTAGCTCATATGTGGTGCTGACTGCCTATTGTCTTAGTGTATCAATGCTTTATAGAGTGCTGTTACTGTCCACTCTTTGACGCTAATGGTAAGTTCTTTAGTGCCCTGCTTGACTATGATAGTTAATGGCTTCATCTGTCCTGTTGGCTCAATGTAGCCATAGCTGTGAAGTGCCTTTATTGTATTGCCATTTAGACCAATACTATCTGCATAGAATGTGCCGCTGGTAAGTGTAGCGATTGCCTCAAGTGCCTTAATGATATTTGCGGTTGTCATTGTTTTGTCCTCCTTGTTATGTTTGTTTACTTTGTAAATGCCGTGAGAGTGATTTATTTCTGAGCCTTGAGAGCTTTTAATACTCGATACTCTTCGCTAACTTCGCTGAACCATCTATTGTTATGAAGCTTCAGCGCAAAAGGCTTGTCACATTTCTGTATCTCTATCATTCTTTCTTTTATCTCTTCAAGAGAGCTGTTATTGTATTTCTCTTCCCACTCTCTTCTCTTTTCTGTCCAATCGTAATTCATCATCATTGTCTTGTCCTCCTTACTGTTTTTGTGTTCTCTCTCTTTCTGATTGTATTGTACCACAAGAGATAAAGTTTGTCAAGCGTTTTTTTAAATTTTTTATAAGTTTTTTATTTTCGTCATTTTGCACTTTAGGAAAATAAAGCGTAAAATTCGGGTGCTTTAACTCTTTAACGAATTGAATTAACAAAATAAAAAATAAAAATTCGTCATTTTGACGAAACTTTAACGCTTTAGCGAACTAAAGTGAAGCAGACTTCTGGGACTTTAACGCTTTAGCGTACGAAAGTGCATTTTGACGAAACTTTAGCGCTTTAGCGAACTAAAGCGCAATACGGCTTGTTTGCCGCAAACAAGCCGGTGCATCAAACTTTAAAGATGGCATTAGTGATATGGCCGGGTCTAAGGATTAGATAGAGAAAAACGAAAAGGGAGGGTACCAGTACTCTATGGTATTGAGAGCCAGAAAGAGGGGGCGGTACTTATGGGAAAGTCCCGAGTGGAATGTGATAGTTTACTTTTGCCACGCACATTCCCCCACCAAATCTTCCCGCGATTCCTCCTCACGGTATTCCACCCTACGGTATCCTTACAGTATCCTTATGGTATTCCACCCACTCCCCCTCTCTTTCCCCTTTTCCAGAAAAATTTCGTGTACCCACACCCAGGCGCTGCTTCGGCGTTAAGGCTTTTTTGCCTTAATCCCAAATTTTTTGTATAATAATATAGTAAGGAGATGATAAAGTTTGACTAAATTAGACTATACTTTAGCCTCTCCGGAAGATAGACTCCAATTAGTTAATCAAATAATCGCTGAAACACCAGAAGAAAATCTAACACCTCAATATTTAGAATAGTTAGCGAATTATTTAATTCTCTGTATGGAGAAACAAGAGCGCAAAAATCGTAAAATTCTAACAGATAATCGCTTAGCCACAGTAAATAAACGAGAAGTCTCTCTCGAAGGAATTACTTCTCAAATGTAGAGTGGCGAGGACGGTCTATATGGAATAATGCGGGAGGATAAAAATCATTTATTAACACCCAAAATTAGTATTACCCCAGAAGACATAGCTTCTATTCCCCCTCTCGCGCAGTTGCGGCGGACCATAGAAGACTGGGAAAAGGCTCTTAAGCGCGCTTCCGGCAGAGACGTCTATATTATAAAGAAAGCTCTTATTGAAATGCGGAAGGACCAATACCTTATTAAACAAGCCTATCAAAGGCCTATCGTTCCGCAGAAAGTATTTGGCACTTCGTACTCTTATATTCCCCTTGAAGATGCTAGTTACCTAGACTCTGCCTCCGGTGC
>Ga0310695_10007528_pt1 | contig 17348 bp, 17 predicted proteins | sample RumenRJG_04DNA_FD_203882 | JGI IMG/M metagenome (GOLD analysis project Ga0310695, IMG submission 203882) | Bovine rumen microbial communities from Lethbridge, Alberta, Canada - RJG_04 (v2) (version 2) | ecosystem: Host-associated > Mammals > Digestive system > Stomach > Rumen | place: Canada...
TTGAAAGATTATGAACATCAAACCCAAATTTTGATACGGTTTCACAAACTGCAAGTTTATCAAGCAGATTTCCATCTGGAGTAACAAATTTATCATCCGATATCTGTTCCAAATTCAACGAATCACGTCTTTTGAAAACATTTCTAAAATATGAATTATTCTGCATTGCAACAAGCGGTGAAATAAATTCCCTGTTATCCTTAATTATGTTCATATAAACATTTTTGTTATATTCATAATCCTTTACACAAAAATTGTCATACTTGAAGTCAATTCCATGTGCAAGCATATATTCTTTTAAAGTCAGGAGTTCTGAAATTTCAAATTCCATATAACCGGAATCAGAGAATATTCTCTGTAGATTTCGATTCAAAGGCTGGTAGAACATCTCACAGTTTTCTCTATCCTGAAAGTAGGCATAAGCGGCTAGACTCATTATTTTTGTACCGCCGGTAATGTTCACAACAAAAGAAGAATGTGTCCATTCTGAAAGAAGTGCGTTGGCTTTGCTTTCAAAATCCTCTAACGAGTTTTCATCAACGCAGACTTTTTTCCATTCTGAAATATGAGTTTCCGAAAGAGAAATCGCTTCTATAATATCATGCGATTTTTTCTTTGCTTCCATTTTTTCGGTAGAAATAAAAAGCACATCAACAGTTTCATGATTATTCTTGAAAAACCATTTCAAGAACTGCACGTTAGGCACAGTCTGCTCGCTTACTAAAATCACAATAAGTTTTCTGCAGCAAATTTTCATACTTCAAATTCCTCCTGACAAATTTTTAATATTTCATTTTCATACTCATGCATAAGGCGGCACTTTGTCTCCCTGTCGCAGAATGCAATGCTTAAACTGTTACGAATTAATACAATAACATCCCACAAAGTAAGCTCAGAGCACATCTGAGAAGCCTTTATAAATTCATTCGTTAAGTTTGTCCGGCTTATTCCGCAGTCATCCGTGTTAAGAGTTACCTTTAAACCTTGTGCAAGATATTCTTTCAGCGGATAAGAATCTTTTGTCCTGCTAAAGCCAACAATCTGATCGTTGCTTGAAGGACACATTTCAACGCCAATTCCTGTATCTATAAAACGCTGCAGAAGTTCAGGTCGCTCAAGAAGTTTTAAACCATGCCCGATTCTGTTTGCACTCAAATGATAAACAGCTTCCCAAATGCTTTCGGCGCCTTCAGTTTCGCCGGCATGAATTGTAATTTTCATGCAGCGTTCCAAAAGTGGCATGAACAAATCCCTAAGCAAGGCAGGATTAGTTGCTCCCTCATTACCAGCCAAATCAACACCGGCGATTTTATTTGCAGTTTCTGGATTATCTATAAAGAGTTTATCGATTACTTCAATAGAATGTTTTATTTCTTCCAGACTTGCCTGGCGACCGATTATATAAATCAGCCTGTATTCAAGTTTATCTTTATATGCGTCCAGCGTCTGGGTAACTGTGTTTATAACTTCCGAAACGGAAAGCCCCGCTTTTATATATTTATATGGAGAAAATCGAATTTCTACATAACGTACATTTTCGCATATTAGCTTCTCTGCATAAAGCTCAAGAGTCTTGGAAATAGTTTCTTTTGTCTGTAGAAGTGAACTGCCCTGAAAATCTCCAAGATTCTGGTAAGTCTCAATTCCAATTGCATAAAAATTATTGTCCTCTAAAAAACTTCCGTATAATTCCCTTTCAAATTCTTTTGGAGTATCTCTGAAAGAATTTATTTTTTCTATAGTCTCATTGAATTTTGGGTAACTTGTGTTCGACTCGGCATTTTTTGCAACTTCGATTATCTCTTTCGGTGAAAGCACACCGCCCAAATGAGAATGAAGTTCTGCCTTTGGCATAGCCTGAATGATTTTTCTGTCCCGGTTTTCATCCTGCCCAAGCTTATAGCTTTTTAACTTGCGCAAAATATCAGGATGCAAAAAATATAATTTTCTGAACAAGTTGCGCTTTGCATCTTTATCGCCGCTTATCATTCCGTAAAAATTTGCATAAAGTTGAGTTGAATGTTCTTTACGCTTTTGAATTGCTTTTTCAAGTTCTCTGTCTTCTTGATAAACAACAGTCTGAACAAGTTCATTTGTTTCTTCATAATTAAGCGAGAAATCTTTTGAACAGATTCTTTCATTGTCGGCACAGATTACAAGGCTTGGCTTAAGATTTGAATTTACGACAAGGGGAACAAAATAAGAGCTGTATTCAGGAATTGGAGAATTAATAAGAGTATCTTCCCTCATTTTTTTCTGCAATTCCTGATTCTTGTAAAAATCTTTGTCCACAACATGAATCATTGCATCACAGCCAAAAAGATTTCCGGCTTCCTGCATATCGGCACTCATGGTTTTTCTGCCGCCGCTTAAAGAAAGATACAGTTTTTTTGCCCGTTCCCTTCCTGCAAGAACAACTCGGTAAATAAGCGAACGCATTTTTAAAATCTCGTCCTGATTTTCAAAACTGTCCACACCATCACATATGAAAATCTTGAGCTTAAATTTCCAGTAATTCGCCCATTCAGCAAGTTTGTCTAAGTCTCGGGTTCCTTTTGTGGTTATAATCCATGCCTCATCTACATTCTGGATATTATACATAGTCCGCAATTCACAAGATTCTTTTGAAGAACAAAAAAAATCATATTGCGAAGGATTTGTTACAGAAAGAAGCTCAGGAACAACCTGCCATGAAGTGCCAAGTGTCGTTATGAGAAGATTTTTTATCATTTTTGACCTACCAAAGATGCTTCCCTGTTTTCACAAGATTATCTATATCATCATAGGCGTTTTCAATTCTTTCTATATGATACATCTCATACATATTATAGATTTCGTCCGTTATATTCTTGCTGTCCCATTCACGAAGAACGTCTGCCGTAAGACGTTTTTTTGCATACGCATAGTTTTCAATAAGAAAAATAAAAAATTTCATTTCATCTGTCATGATTATTCTCCCCGTATATAAACAGATTTTCTAGGGTCGCCGGTTATCTGCTCTACTTCCCACATATCACAGACAGCATAATCAGGAAGGTTCAACAGTCCGTTTTCCGCGTCTTCCAGAAGCGCATGTGTCTTTGAAAGAAGAAAACTACGCATGGCATCAGTTTGATTAATATTATACTTATCCATGATAAAAGGGATTACCTGTCTGTCGTAGTAATCAAGCGCAAAATAAACAGTTTTGTTCATACTTTTTTTCCTTCAATGAATTTTAAAAATGACAGGGCTTTTTCAGTCTTAAAAGTATACTGGTCTTTTAGCTTCTGCGGCAAAAGTTGCCTTATACAGGAATCTGCATCAATGAATCCGTCCAAATACAAAATAATCGTAGGAAATGTTTGGTCGTTTGCAACAGGACCGATAATCAAATCCCAATCATTTGTTTTCAAAATATTTTTTCTGTTTGAAGTAACAAATTCAAGCCATTTTTCATCAGGCTTATCAAAACGCAAAACTTTAAGATTTGTAATATCAGAATCGCGAAGTTCATAACATGTTACAAACGCTTCACCTTCTTTTCGAATACGAGCGGTTCGCTGTGCCCATTTTGTTGCCTGATCAAAATCACTCGTTGTATAAAAGCCCTTTCCAAAATCAAGGCTGCGCTGAACTTTCAATAACTTAGGTGCTTCAACACCCACATTGCTACCGTGATAAAGAATCATTTTCTAGTCCTCCAGAGGTGTTAATGTGCACTTGCACCAGCCAAGAGGCAGATACTGCCCGTCGTTGTTGAATACCCAGCGGGTTGTACCATAAGGCATAATTTTTCCGTTTTTCTTAGGTGTCTTTGGATTCCTTAATTCATGCTCATAAGTCACAAACTCAACCTGACTCCAGCGGCCAACACGAAGAATAAATGTATTTGACTCTGAACCTGCAATGGCTTTAAGTTCCTTATATAGTTCCGTTATGCTCTCCGCATTAGAACTATATGAATTCTTGTAAAACTTATCATATTCATTCTTGAACTGAGCAAGATAAAACTCATTACAGCTTTTTATTATTTCCTCCATACTAATTTTCATGGTTACACCAGTTTCATTAAGACTCTTAGAAACTAGGTCTGCATTTATTCTGACAACTGCATTACCTAAAATTTCCTTTGGATTTTGCTTATACGTAAGCTTTCCTCGAATAACCTCTGCCTGAACAATGCTGCTATTATGCTCAACAGTTTCTTCTTTCATTCTGTCATACTTTACATTCTTTATTGCGCCTACAAGCTGGCATCCTTTAGTCTCAAACTCGCAGTCACCAATTTCAACAGAACGGAAGGGATCTTGTTTTGCATCCCTGTAATTATTAAGGAGAGTCTTTTGAATGTTATCATCCTTTAAAGCTCGTAATTCCGACTTTTTGTTATAATTATCAAGAAGAGTATTTAAAACTGCTGTTCTTATCGAGCCTTTTATAGAGCTTCCTGGAATTACAGGATACCGGCTTCCTTCAGGACGATACATCTGCTGTACAAAACGCCCGTTTTCAAGCGGATCTTTGTTGCTGAGAGCATCATAATTATTATCGAATTCTCTTGTGACACTGCATGTATATTTTAAATCCAGGTCTGCTTTAAATTCACGATGAAAAAACTTTACAAGCGAAGCCATATCAGAAGAAATACTTTCAAATTGCACAGATTTTTGTCTATCAACTGCGATTCTTTTCAAGATTGAGTCGGTATCATAAACAACATACAATGTTCTGCCAGTTTTTTCGTTTTCTGAGAGAAGATAATCCAGAGGATTCAGTTCCGTGCCATTTCCAATATGCACACAGGTTATCGGTTCAACAGTTAATTTATATCTCTCTTTGCCCATATTGATTCTCCATTACTCAACAAATTGGAATTACCGGCGCAAAAGCACTTTGTACAATGCGACTGTCTGCATGAACATTTGTCAAAAGCTCCCCGATGAATTCAATCGGTTTGTCGCTTTCAAACACAGCACCTTCTTCATAAAGAACAACGGTCTTTTTATAGGGACTAAGGCTTGAGACAAAGCTTCCTCCGATTTTTCCACTACGAACAAAAATGTCTGCACGCAAATTACGGATTTCGTTCATGTCGGGTACAACAAATGGAGCCAAGGCCATATACTTATTTCCGTGAAGTTTTGTCTTTACTTCCGTTATGTTTTTGCCGACCTCAATTTCGCCTTTTCCTGTTGAAGAATCTGCACCATAGCCATTTTCAAATGCCCATTCACAAAGCTGTTTGATACGTTCCGCACTGTACGAAGAAAGCACATAAAGGTCAAAATCTGAATGTTCAGAATCTGTCCAAAGCTCTTCAATGCTGTAAAGCCCGCCCTCAACAACAGAATTTGAAATTCTTGAAATTGAATTGTGCGTTACAGTCTTTGCCTTAAAAGGAGTTTTTTCATCAGCATTTTGAGAAGGCTCCTCAATATCAAAATAGGTAGCTGCACTTTCGTACTTTTTCTTCTTTGAATGTTTGATTTTTGCATAATCTTCCGGCGAAAGATTTTCTATTCTTTCAGGAACATCAGGAATAGATTTACATACTGTACCTTTTGGAAACGCAGATGAAATTACGAAAACATGATTTTCTTTACAGTCCGAAATGAATTTTGCAACTGCATCATCTCCTTCATGATTTACAATTCCCCATGCAATATGCCCCCAGATGGTATCGCCTTTTAAAGGCGTAACAAGAGGACTTTTTAGTTTTATTTGAATTCGGAATAATGCCATTTTATACCCTTATTACAAAACTATTTCTTTTCCTTCTTCATTGCGAAGGTCTGTAAACTCAATCTGACCATTTCCGCGGCTTCCGCCACCACCTAAAAAGTCTTCCTGCAAAAGTTTTAAGCCCTCAAGGACAACGCTTTCAAAATATTTCTTGTCCATCTCACCGTTATCATCAGTATCAATTACACGGTATGCAATTTCAAAGTCAAATTCTACGCCGGGTACGACACGCTCAATAGGACGGGGATTAGCAACGGCGGTTATTCGGTTAAGAGAGTTCTCACTTTTTTCCTCCACAATCGGCTTACCCTGGTTGAATTTTTCTTTCCATTCCTTTGTTAAAACTGCATCACGGACAATGATTCTTGTAGGCCCCTTTGAGTTTTCCGCAGAATCACCTTTTCCGCTTTTGTTTGCACTGCCAAATACACGACAAATTTCACAATCTGCCTGACCGCAAGAACATGGATTTCCTTTTGAATCAAGGATTTTACCAAGTTTCCACTCAAGAAGACTGCGCATTTTCCCCTTTATGCTGCTGCCTGGAATGTATGGTTCCTGAGTAAGAGGATTTCGGATTATAGGGTTATCCATGCCGCCGATTTCAACTTTTTCATTACCGGCACCAATATGAAGACCTGTCTTTACGACGATTTTTCCTGTTATTTTCTTTGTTTCAAGCTGTTTCATTTTTGTTTCCTCCAGTTACGATTAATTTGCACTTTTAGGTGCTTTTTCATAATAAAATCCATATACTGCTTCAAATAAAGAAACAAAGGTATGATAGTCCTTTTCTGTCTTTATTAGATTAATTCCCGAAGAAATAAATGCTTCCAAATTTTTATAAACACCTTTTTCCTCTGGTTTTGTTTTTGAAGCTCTGGCAACAGTATATGCAACTTTTGATTTTATCATTTTGACATAGGGAATCTGTTCTTCCCACTTTGATTCAGTGCCTAAAAGAACACGTTCATATCTTTTTACTTCATCAAAGATTCGTCTCAACTGAGTTGAGCTGACACCAATTTCAAAACCTTTTTTGTTTTTTCCTACAAAAGACTCTGCGATTTTCTGTGCTTGCTCGTCAAATAAATCTTCCAACGGAATATCAGTTCCTGCTTTGTAAAAAGATTTGATTTCAACAGCAGGCTTTACCTCTGATAAATCAGGTTGCTGTGGACGATTGGAATAATTTCCACCTGAATAATTGTTATAAGCCATCTTTTATTTTCCTCCGTTTAATTTTTTCTCTGTGTATACAATGCATAACTTACAGCTATGCGTGATTTAATCATTTCTTGTGGTGATGTTCCGAATTCAAAAAGCCAATTACGGACTTTTTCATCCTTAACATTACGGGCAACAATATACTTAAAGTTGCTCTTCCAAGTTTGGTTTCTCATATTAAGCAGGTCTTTTACATTTCCTCCAAGTATGCTCTCCGCCCTATTTGCAAAATCAATCATCTTGTAAACGACACCTGTGCTTAAAACGCCTTCTTCAAGATACTTTTGAAGTCGTTTTCCATCAGCTATACAATTTTCAAATTCTTCCCAACTGATTGTTGTTCCAAAAACTGTAATTGCATTTTTAACAGTCTTTGTTTTAGTTTCATCTTTTCGCTCTTTTGATTTTTCAAGCATTTTTTCTGCACTTTCAGCAAGCAACGCAACAGGCAGGCTCGCACTAGAAAGGGCAATGCCCGCCGAAAGAGTAAGCAAAGGATTATTATTTGTAAGTCTTACAATTTCTTTTTGAAAGTCTAATGCAAATTGAATTACTGCATCCCAGCTGCCTAAAACACATAAATCATCACCACCAGAGAAAACTGTATAAATCACATCTTTGTAAGGGACGTTGTTTTCGTTGCCATTTTTATCTTTTATAAGGCAAGTGTGCGTATTTACAAAATAAGTGTAGTATGCGCTAAAGAAATAGTGAAGTTTATGGCTCATATCTGCATAACGAGAAAAAGACATGCGCTTTCCAAGAGAAGAAGAGAAAACAAGACCAAGATTGTCTATATCCGCCTTGAACATTGCAATCTTGTTGTTGCCGGTTGATTTTTTAGCAATATCAGCAAAACAAAGCAAATCTCCAGCCTCGTTCCGAGGTGCAGTATAAGGCAGATGAACGACAGCCCTTCCAAGAACAAATGTGTTAATACTTGCAAATATCTTTTCGCTTTTTTTATCATCTCTTGAAACTTCAACCATCTGTCCGAATGGAAGAAGTTTTTCAGAGTTCAATTTTAGCCAAGATGATTTTACAAGTTTTGAGCCTAAATCCGTTAGCGCAGAGCAGTTTGCACACTCTTTAGGACTTCCATCGGTATTGACTCCGCTTGCAGCAAAAAGGCCACACTTAGGACACTCACCAAATTTCTGCAGGTTATCATAAAATTCTGTCAAAACAGCACCATTTTTCTGCAGTGCTTTCTGCATTTTTTTCTGCTTGCAAAGATCTGCCTTGTGTCCTATGGCGTTTATAAGGTGCTGTGCATTTTCCTGCCAAACATCATTCGGGCTTGCTTCAATGCCGTCAGAAATTATTACGGAAAGTTTTCCTGCAAACTCCTTTAGGAAATATGTTTCTGTTTCAAGCTGAATAAGCGGTAAAAGCTGCTTTATATGCTCACTGTTTGGAAGGAGCAGCATAAAATTTCCACCGGCACTTGTAATTATATTGGATTCAGAAAGCCCTGCCTGACTTACAATGTTTCGTGCGATAATGTCACCTAAAGCCGCAATCTGAAAACTTTTTGCCCGCAGTAATTTAGAGCTGTCATCGTTTGTCTTTAGTTCAAAGATGTATTTTTGGATTCCAGAAACATCACCTTTTAGGAACAGAAACTTTTTTTCTGCACGGTTTCCTAATTTAACTTCGGATTCTTTATTACAGTCTTTCTGGAATGCATACAAAGCACTGGCAAAAGCGGCCGTAGTCTTTGCGTGCTGATACAAACTTATATCTGCATCGCTGTTTGTTGCAGAAGGAATACACCACCAGTAACGCTCCAAGAGACTGTCCAAAGCCGGCATGAACTGTTCAAATGTCAGATCTTTCAATTCAACAAAATCTTTTTCAAAAAGTTCCCAAAGCTTATTGTAATCTTCCTGGCCAATTTTAGATGATGAAGTAGAAAGAATTGCATCTTCATCAAGCGGAAGCATTTTACAATAGGCTCGTTCTGCTTCACGTCTCTCACCTATTTTCAGCGTAGAAAGAATATGAATCAAAGGTTTTTCAAAGAATTTAGGATTATCATTCTGTAGAGATTCATTTTCAGCGTCCTCTTCGCCCAGAATATTACATCTGTCAGAACCGCTGGAAAGCCTGTCTCCCTGTGCAATCAGCCATTCTTCATAAGTAGAAGGGGAATGATGCTTTGCAGCCAGATGAGTTATTTTTATTGCATCCGGCTCATCAGGAAGTATATTTCTGAATTTCTCCAAAAACCCAAGTGTATAAATTACATGCTGATATCCGTACCAGCCACCTTGCTGAACCTTGCAATACTGACCTTCCAGATTTTTGTCATAAAGTTCCGTTCTTCCGGCTCTCTGTGCAAATTTTCCAACATCGTGCAGCCATGAAGCAATAATTATTTCCTTTAATTCTTTATCCATATATGTCTCCGTTTTTTACCTTACCCAAAAATCCATCTGCCCCAAGCCAAAATTAGTATTTTTCCCTGCATTAACAATTCTTGAAAAATCAAGCAAAGCTAAATCAAAATCTGAGAACTTTCCCTTTAGCTTGAAAGTGCCCACAATGCCTCCCAGCTGCATTGCATTTTTTTGCCGGGCAGAATAATGTTCGTAATCTTTCCAGCGAATGTTTCCGTCCATAATTTCAAATTCAATATTGTTGTTATCATAAAAAGGAACGTTTTCAAAAGTGCCATACAGGAAGCAAAGGGTTTTTGCCCGCCTAAAAAGGCACTGCATAAAATCCTGGGCACTAAAAGCTGTTGAATATTTTCCCTTTGTTTTAAAGCGTAAAGGTGTTTTCAATTCAAGAAGGATTTCTTTTTCTATTTTCTGATTATTAGAGTCAAATGAAAACTTCCATTTCATAGGAGAAATACTTGTGTCTATATTTTCTTCATCAATTAAAATTGAGTTTTCACCGATTTTTACATCTTCAATTGTAAACGGAACTCTTTCTTTAAAAAGTCCTTTTTGTCCGGCTTTATAAAAGGCAGCATAAATGTATGGAAGATAATCACAGGCTTTACCAAAAAGATTTACCGTAAAGGATGAATCCGAACAGTTGCAAAATGAAAACGGATGTGAAGCCCGGTCAGTTCCCGCATGAATGGAATTATCCTGTGGAATTATGGTTTCAAAAATATAGGCATAGGCACAGGTTTTATTATACATACAGTCCGGGCAATTTTTTCCATGTGCAATGCAGCACATCGAGCGAAGGTTGAAACCAAGTACACTTCGAAGCACAAAAGCATAATGTACAGAGGAAACACACTCTAAAGCAGAAAAAAAACGAATCTTGAAAGTCACAGGAAGATATCTTAATTCAATCATTTTATATATGATAAATTATAGCACAAAATTTTAAAAAATTGTAAAAATTAACTTTTAATAGTGTTGCACAAACACGGCCTGTTTCCATACCATCCACAAAACGTTTTCATACATGCCACAAAACGTTTCGTATCATTCCAGAGTTTGTTTACAATAATTGTTTCATTCACTGCAGTGTAATGAAGAGGATTCAAACATCATCGTGAGAGGGAGCATAATCTAGCTAGATTATGTATTAAACCTAGTTAAGAGAAACTCAAAATCTAATTAGGGAGAACTGTCAATCTAGTAAGGGGAGTGTTTTGCAGGCTGTTTTAGGATGGACAAAAGCAGCACCTGCTCCTATCCTTGTTCCTACAGTATAGCAATTTTTCAGCATTTAGTCAAAATTTTCTTACCAGCTCCATTTTTCATTCTTTTAATTTCCATTATAATAAACCCATGTTCAATCCAGAAGAAATTATTTTTGCGGTAACTACGGCCTGCAACATGCACTGCCCGCACTGTTTTGTAAACCGCGAGCCATTCAATCTCAAAGCAAGCGATGCGATAACTTTTCTCAAAAGTATTCATGATTCGCAAAATTCTTCTATAGAAAAGGTGGGATTTTCAGGCGGCGAGCCATTCTTGCGGCAGGACTTTCTGTGCGAAGTGATTAAAGCCGCAATCGACATGGATTTTATGTTCGACCGGATTATGACAAACGGCGACTGGTGGAAAACAAAAGAGGATTTGCGCGCCACCCTGCAAAAAGTCTACGATGCCGGCTACGACGGAAAAATCGGCGTGAGCTACGACAATTTCCACGCCCAGAGCGAAGAACGGATTGCGGCATTCATCCAGACCGTCTGGGAACTTTTCGGAAGCGATGCAATTGAAATCCAGAGTGTGCTGCCTATCTCAGATAAATTAACTTCCCTCGCCTCACGGTTAAATCTCACTTATGAAGAAAACATCTCCCATTCCGGGCTGGGAATCGCCTCGCTCTCTGACGACGAGCATTTTCTGCCGGCTTACATCCAGACCGAAAGCTATCAGGCAAATGATCCGCGCGCCTGGCACGATAAGACTTGGTTCAAGGATGAGCATTGCGCTGAAATGGGGCAGATTCTTTTCGTGCACGCCACAGGCAACATCGCACCATGCTGCGGATTTGCAAACGAGAACAAGGCTCTTTTCATCGGAAAAATCACGGACAGCTTTGACACGGTTCTCAAAAACGCAGGCCAGAGCAAGATGATAAAAATCTGCTACGAGGAAGGTCTTTCAAAGCAGATAAAACGGCTCAAGGAGCAAGGAAAATTGCCGGAAGGCAAAACAGCAGATGTATGCACCTTCTGCGATTTTATATGTAAAAATCAGTAATAGTACGTATATTTCCTTAACTCAGGCCTTTCCTATTACCTCACCAGCCACTCAGAAATATTCCGTTCCGAAGTGGAAAAGTTAACGCCGATTTTGAACAGTTTGCGACTGTCGGCAGAGTACGGAGCGGCATATCCCTGCTCGTCAATCTGCTTCAACGCTTCGATGGCTGGAACATCACGCTTGAACTCAAAGATATAGACATATCCGTCCGTTTCCACGATGCAGTCTGCCCTGCCCTTTGCGGAATGAATTTCCGTGCGCACGAATTTTCCAAGCAGCATGAAGATAATGTAGATTGCGTTCTGAAAATTCTGCTCTGTAACATGGTCTACAGCCTCGCCCGCAGGATATGGGAGATTCGCAAAGATTGCCTTAAAACGTTCCATAAATTCATTCGGGCGGCCGTTGTCCACATCCAGACCAAAACTCCGTATGTCGAGAGGACTCGCACTTTTTTCACTCAAATATTCAGGGGCAAGGCTATTGATAAAGCCGTATTTGACTTCTGCATTAGGATAGCCAAGAGCATAGCTCTCATATTTTTCGTCATAACCTTTTATCGTAAGATAACCAGTCTGGAAAAAAAGCGGGATGATATCGGGATTGTCGGGACAATAGTCGCTGATTGCACTTGCGTCAGCAAAAATATCATCGGCAGAGAATTTTTTGATGTCAAAATCAGACTCACGTAATTTTTTAATAAGGAAAGTCGGTGTACCCGACTCAAACCAATAGTTCCTGAATTTTTTATTTGCAAATGCATTCAGCAGACTAAACGGATTGTACATATCGGTCATGTTCTCACTGAAGTGATAACCGTCATACATTCGCTTCAATTCAGCGACACATTCATCATAAGAACAGCCGTATTTTTTTGCCATGTCCTCGATTTCGGGGGGAAAGTTATTCTCAAGTTCCTGTTGCGTGATTCCGCAAATCTTTTCATATTCTACAGAAAGAGAGATGTCCTGAAGCTGGTTGAGGTCACTAAAAATGCTAACCTTGCTGAATTTTGTGACACCTGTAAAAAGAGCGAATCGGAGATAGTCGTCATAATCTTTCAATGCGGCGAAAAACCCTTTATATAAAGACTTGTTCTCATCTTCTTGCTGTGAATTCCCTGCAAGATTTTTTAACAACGGATTATCATATTCATCCACAAGAACCGCGACTCGTTCCCCTGTTTTTTTAAAAGCACTTTTTAAAGCGTTTTTGAACCTAGAGACTAAATCGCTACTTTCCGAAGGCAGTTCGTATTTTTCTTCAAAAGTTTTAAGCGAATCCGCAAGGGCAGTTCTTAATCCATTTGGCTTGGTAAATTCACCACTAGCAAGCGAGAATTTTAGGACGGGGCATGGCTTCCATGCCAGAGGATTATCCTTTTCCAAATCCACAATCGCAAGCCCCTCAAACAATTCTCTTTTTCCTTCAAAATATGCCTGAAGAGTGGAAATCAAAAGGCTCTTGCCAAAACGTCGTGGGCGAGAAAGAAAATAAACTTTTCCCGCATGAACAAGATTGAAAATGTCTTTTGTTTTATCAACATAGAGATAGTTGCTCTGCCGTAAATTCTCAAAGCTTTGAATGCCAATCGGAAGCTTGCGCGAAAAATTCATGAAAATATTTTAGCACAGAAAACTGAATGTTAAAAGTTGAATATCGCAAAGATTATAAGGATTTTTACTTTGCATAATCCCTTAACTCAGGCCGTTCCTATTACCTCACCAGCCACTCAGAAATATTTCTTTCCGCTGTGGAAAAGTTCACGCCTATTTTGAAGAGCTTTCGTTTGTCGGCAGAATACGGAGCGGCATATCCCTGCTCGTCAATCTGCTTCAACGCTTCGGATGCAGGAACATCACGCTTGAACTCAAAGATATAGACATAATCATCCGTTTCAAGAACACAGTCTGCCCTGCCCTTTGCACTGTGAACTTCGGTGCGGGCGTACTTTCCCATCATTGTGAGCGTCAGAAAAATCACATTCTGGAAATTCTGCTCAGTGACAGAATCAGTATCGCTGCCTGTCGGATATGGCAGCAGTGCAAAAATTGAAGTGAACCAGTCCCGCATTCCGTCCGTGTCGCCCTCTTCAACAGCATCGTCCAGAACATCGATATTGAACTGGGAAGTGTTTTTTTCGATTTTAAGGTATCCAGGAGCAAGCGCGTTCAAAAAAGCATACTTCACTTCCTCATTCGGGAAGCCGAGCTTGTATGATTCCTGCCTCTGATTCCATGATTTTATGGTGAGATAACCGCTCTGGTACAAAAGCGGAACCGGATTGTCACTTTCGGGGTGATAGTCCTTTATCTCCGATTCGCTGATTTTAACATTGTCATCAAACTTTCGTACATCAAAATTGATTTCGCAGAGCCTGTTCACAAGGAAGGTCGGCGTTCCTGTCTCAAACCAGTAGTTTCCGAATTTGTTATTTGAAAAAGCACTCAGAAGGCTGAACGGATTGTAAAGGTTTTCAAGCTTTGAGGTGAAGTGATAGCCGTCATAGCGTTTTTTAAGCTCAACCAGGCATTTCTCTTTGCTCATGCCGTATCTTTTTGCAAGGTTTTCGATTTCTGTTGCAAAGTTCAGCTCCAGTTCCGTTTGCGTGATTCCGCAGATTGAGTCAAATTGTTCGTTCAATGAAATATCGTTCAGCTGATTAAGATCGCTGAAAATAGACACTTTGCTGAATTTGGTTACGCCGGTAAACATATAGAATTGAAGGTATTCATCACAATCTTTAAGAGTTGACCAATATTCCTTGTAAATAATCCGGTTGAGTTTTTCCTGCTCTTCGTTTACAGACATTGTTTCCAGAAGAGGCTTATCATATTCATCAACAAGCACGACAACCTTTCTACCAGTCTTCTCGTAAGCGGCCCTCAAATCATTCTCGAAACGAACTGACAGCGTCGTCTCAGGATTTTGAACTGGCAACTCATATTCTTTTTCAATTGTAGCGAGTGCATTTTTTATCTTGTCTTTAAGCCCGATTTTTTCGCTGTAAGTACCGCTTGCCAACGAAAAGTAAAAAACAGGATGTTCTCCCCACTGCTCTTTGCTTTCAAGTTTTTCAATCGCAAGCCCTGCGAACAAGTCCTTCCGTCCAAGAAAATAATATTTTATCGTGGAAAGCAAAAGGCTTTTTCCAAATCGACGCGGGCGAGACAAAAACACAGCCCTGTTTGAATGAGTAAGCTCGTAAACAAGCGCACTCTTATCCGCATAGATATAATTTCCTTCACGGAGGTTACAAAAATCCTGCACGCCGAGAGGCAAAAGCTTTGTGTTTTCCATAAGACTGATTATAGCACAATTCAATCCGTACAGAAACAATTTTCAATGACCGCATGCCAGAAACATTTCCGCTCTGTCTTTTGCTTTTCTAGTACGCTTATATTTGCAACTAAAACATTCATACTAATTAAATGTTCTTTCGCCTACTTTTGTACAATAAACAATATCATTCGGAGATACCCATTTTGCAGAACCATCTTCAAATTTTAACTGATACTTGGATTTACCAAATCTTTTTCTATCGAGTAATATATCTGTTACCCTTTTATCTTTATACCATAAATCAAAATTATCTATAGAAGATTTTATCTTATTCAAAAACCAGATATCTGAATCTTTAATTTTTTTCATATTACCTCTAACAAGGCTTTCACGATAAATATCGCAGAGCCTGATATTTATAAATTCAATATAAACTCTTATAATTTATCTATCAATTTTGCCTGATTATCTGGAAATATTTCTTTCCGCTGTTGAGACGTTTAATTCTGAGAAATTGATAGTTTCCTTATTATTGTTTAATTTGCAAAGACCAGATTATACTGCTATAGTTAGCAAGGAGGCAAAAAGTCTTATGAATGATTGGAAGGTTAAGGTAGTAAATAAAAACAGATTTGAAATTACAATTGTTTATAATGTAAAGCGTGGAAACAGAGCTATTATGCCCACAGAAGTTTTTAATCAGAACTTTATGTATATTGACGAGCAGAAGCATTGGGCTATAAAAAATGACCATGCAGATCATGAACAGTTATGCAAATGGCTGCTCGACAATGGATATATGATTCAGAATGAATATAGATACAGGAATAGAAACAAGAAAAAGATATTAGACCATTCCGATAATTAATTTAAACACAAAACGACTCCAGCTGCCCTACCCCACACTTTCTATGGTTAAGCAGCTGCCATGTGCTGATTTTATTAAGAACTTCAAAATAGTCTTTCTCACAAACATTCTCAATCAAAACTGAATGACCTCTTCCGACAATCTGCAATCCCAGGCTTTTATCTGATCGTTTTCTGCATCTTAAATCTCCCATAAAAAAGGTTGCACTTCAACCGCAAGCAGAATAATCAGTTTTACTTTTTCAGGACGCTTACCTCATTTGTCAAACCAAAGTTTCGGCAAGAGATATGGGAATGCACTAATATAAGATTATCAAACGTAGAAAGGAGGTAAAGCCTATGGATGATTGCAACGATGATGACGAAATTCCATATGAATTTGAAGATGGTTATCTTTCTGAATGGTATGGCACGAGTGACGATGAAGAACTACAGGATGCCATCGATTCAGATGATCCAGATGATTATTGATTAGCATAATAATATAAGAGATTGGTATACCAGAATATAGGATAGACAATATTCGGTGCAGGCTCGCGCAAGCCTGCACTTCATAGGAGAGAGTTCCGCATCGGCGGTTAGACACTTTTAGTTAGGAAGGATTGAGTATGATGAACTTAGGGAAAAACTTTTGTATGAACACAGTAACTGCAGCGATTTCTATTGATGGGCGATTTACCCATAAAATCCACACTTATGCAGTTAGAAAATATGGCTTAGCGCTTGACTTGAATGGGCTACGGGAAGTTGCACGAGAACGCATTGAGGCTCACATTGGCAAAAACAGGAAATGTATAATTCCGCAAGCAAATTCTCGAATTTATTCGGAATGTCAATGAATCCAACTCCTCTTGAACGGCTGCTCTACCAGTATGCCTTTAATTCTGGCTTTGTCCCACGAGTCAATCAGCTGACTTCTGACGGCAGAGAAAAAAATCTTGACTCAATGCTCATCAGCGATATTATTTTGTTGTTAAGTATGATTTGTGGATTCGCTCTTTGCTCAGGAGATCGTGATTTCGTTCAGATTTTTGACACCCTCACTGCCAATGGGATACCGTGCATTCTCTTCACGGCAGAATTCGGCAATACCCATTGTTCTTGGGAACTCAAAGCTCGCGCGACGGAAATCATCGATGTATTTTCATTAATCAATGACCCACGAGTATTCAAACCTGTAAGTCCGACATATTCAAAACAGATACCAAACACTTACCAGCCAAATCGCAATGCTTACGGAAGCTTTCAGGGAAACAGAAAGTTTTCTCCGCGAAAGACAGGTTTCAACAATTTCTGCCCACAGAACACGCATTACAATCACCTGACATCAAGACCTGCAAACGAAAACCTGACGAATACCGTTGAAAGAGCAATCAAGACAGTTATGCGAAGAAAGAGCGGCCTGAACAAGCCAGCAGCGTTCGCCTACCAGGATGATGTGTCTCAAGAGCTCCAATGTATGGGAGTGAAGCTGAACATTCCGCTTTGGCAATTCTTGCAATCCAAAAGCTGGAAGTTCTGTACTGGATTCTATGACCAGCGAGCAACGGTTTCAGTAAA
>Ga0310695_10007532_pt1 | contig 17336 bp, 26 predicted proteins | sample RumenRJG_04DNA_FD_203882 | JGI IMG/M metagenome (GOLD analysis project Ga0310695, IMG submission 203882) | Bovine rumen microbial communities from Lethbridge, Alberta, Canada - RJG_04 (v2) (version 2) | ecosystem: Host-associated > Mammals > Digestive system > Stomach > Rumen | place: Canada...
CAAATTCTAAACTATGCATGATTACTGCATTTGAACAGGTTACAGATAAAAATTTTTAAGTGTAACCATGTGTAACCATCTGTTACCTTTTTAGAAAGTTAACTTTCAAAAAATGGAATCATTGTAACCGCAAATTTCAGCAATCCAATCCTTTTCAGCAATCGTATCAATCCAATCATAGGGAATCCCATCTTCCCCGCCACAACCATATGTAATTCCGGCAAGGCCGCCGGCAACAGCAGCAATTGTATCCGTATCACCACCCAAACCAACAGCCAGCCGGATACAGTCTTTGTAATTGTTTGTTTGCTTGAAACACCATAAGGCAGCCGCCAATGTATCTACCACATAGCCGGAACTTTTGATTTCATCCCGGCCAACTTTAAACTGATCCTTGATAGGTTTGTATTCGCCTACCCATAAAAACGGTTCATCATGCAGCAGGTACAGCGGCATTCCCTTCAATAACCATCTGGCAATTGTTATATAAATCCTGCAACCCTGTTTTGCTATCTCATGGCTATGGGTAAGGCCGGAAACAGCATCCACATCAGCCATGCTGCATTTTGTAAAGGCCAACGGTAAAATACGCATCAGGGAACCATTGCCGTTATCATAGATGCTATGGCAGCCGCAAGCGGTAATAGGAAAGCCGGATTTATATTTGTTAATGGCATTGAATGTAGTGTTGCCGCAATCAAAAACTTCACCGTCCGGAGTAAATTCACCCTGATTCAGCCATGCTTTGAAGTTTTCCATAATATCAGTTAAATCAATTGTTTTCAAACGCTGTAGGCTTTCCAACGTAGCCAAAGCCAAGGAACTATCATCAGACCATGTTCCAGCTGGTTTATTATATGTTCCATATCCGGCTGGTTTATCCGGAACCGTGAAACTATCCCGCTTTTTGAATTCAAACGGTACACCAAAAGCATCACCGACAACCAAACCCATAATTCCATTATAAATTTTACCCATGATTTTACCCCCTTAAATACGTTGGAATATACGTTGTTAAGCCTAATGATTGAATAGTGTTCAACATGTTTGTTTCAATGTAAATTTGATTCACTATTTCATCTTTTGTCAGCTGTTCAACAATTTCACCCTTGTTTTCCAGAAGATTGATTACGTCACAGCTGCCGCCGCTATTTTTACACCATTCAGCCAAATATTGAACTTTATTCACATCTTCTGTTGCAGCTTCTTCCAGATCTTCCACCCATTTATCAATATAACTGTTGGATACAATGCATTCTTCCCCGGTATCTTCGTCTATACCTTCTTCAAACGCGGCATAAAAATCAGCATTGCTGATCTGCATGATTTCCGAAAAATCAGCAAAGCATTCTGTTATGTCATAATAGCCAGCCGGGTAATTAGTCGCCAAATGCATATCAAAATTGTGTTCAAAAATCGTTGTGCGCCGGGAAATATCGTTATACATGTATTTAATAACATCTTCCAATGCAGCGCTTACCGCGCCTTTATCCCCGTCAAAATACGCGCTGGCCGCTTCTTCCAGCGGGGTAAATAAAGCTTCTGTTTCCGGTTCCTGACTTTTTGAATAGGCCTTTAATGCCGCTATCTTTGCGATAATTTCTGATTTTGTATTCATCATTTCCCCCTTATTTTTGCAATAAAGTTAATTCCAAACCTATCTGGAATTACATCAAATTTCAATTTCAAAAGAAGTTCTGCAATACGTTGATTCAAAAATATCGCTTCTCCTTTATCAATCAAATCATAATAAATGTAAGGCAGCAGGTTCATTTCATAGGGGCTTAATCCCTTATAGATTTTTCCGTATTCAATCCATCTGTAAATGATTATTTTCAGCTTATTCATGATCCACCGCCTATTTTGTTGAAACATAAATCCTAAATAATTTACCTTGAATTTTTTTCACTTTGGTTATAAATCCTAAAACCTTGTTAACCTGTTTAGAAAATTCAATGTTACTCATGGGCTGGAAACTGTTAGCTGTACAATATTCCCTATACCGCTTATAAACTTTGTTTGTCGGTTCATTTTCAATTTTAAAATCTTCATTTTCACATTCTGCGAAAAAGCCCAGAATAGGATTATTTATTTCTTCATATTCATCCAGTTCCTTTTGTACTTTAGAAGATCTTGTGAACATATGATTTTGGATCAGGCGCTTCAATCCGGAAAGGCCGATATTGATTAGATAGGCCATAACTTCATCCGTTTGCAGCTTCACTTTAATCAATGGATCAAAGTCAGGATCCGATTCAGAAAACTTTGCATTGAAAGGCAGGATGATTAAGCGCCGCAAAACCGCGCCTGTTTTGTCTTTCATCCGGGGAATATTATTAGCACTAAACAGAAGCTTTGAATAATTGTTAAATTCAAACGGATCCCGGCCTTTCCGTTCCGCGGATACCCGTTCCCCTGTTACAAGCTTTTTGAATACCGCTGTATTAGGAATGAATTCATCCCCTATATCGTCACCGATATTTGCAAGCTTGCCAAACAGTTCAGCCGTTTTGAATCTATCCCCTAATTCTTTCAAATCAAGGGAAGCAATATTCTTATCCCCTAACAGCCGTTGCAGCATGGCCAAAAAGGTAGATTTACCGTTTGATTTATCCCCGGTAAGGATAAAGGCCTTGCCGTAAATGTTGCGCCGATAGAAGCAGCTGCCAATGGCTTCTTCCAAAATCTTTCTGATTTCCGGATCGCTACAGGCTATTTTGTTCAAGGTTTCATCAGCAATCTTTGAATAGGCTTCCGGATCATACTTCCAGTTAATTTTGTTTGGAATGATGTAATCCGGGCTGAATTCTGTAAAAGAATCATCCAAAAGATTATATATTCCGTTCTGAAAAGCAATCAGGTTAGCATTGCCAGCTTCTTCATTATCCCTAATCAAAACATCCAGATAGGTTAATACTTCTGTTCTTTTCGCCCGGTTCAAATCCGGTATCAGCTGGATCATTTCATTTTCAATTTCATTAATCCCATGAATATAAACACCTTCTTTATACAAATGCAGCTGGTTATTCAGTTTGATAATATGGCAATTCACTTTTAAATAATTGGCAAACTTATCAAACATGAATTTTGTGCCATTGAAAAATATTGGCTTCTGAAAGGCTTCATCTCGCAAGATAATATCCAGTTCATTTTCCGGAAGCGGTTCCGAAAATATAAATTTGTTAATAATCCGGATTGTTTCCCGCGTTTCTTCTTTGGTGAAATTATGGCTGGATAAAGTAAGGATGTAATTGTAAAGCGCCTGATTTCTTCCGCTTCCATTATCCATATCCAAAAAATTAGTATTGCATTTCACCGGGAACAGCCAGCGCGGGATTTTCTGCGCTTCTTCATTTTCTGCTGTATCATACAGGATTTTCCGTTTCTTGCCGTTATATTTCAGCACTTCATAGGAATTCCGGGATCCAAGCTTAATATCTGCTTTTAGGCCAATTGCCAGCTTACACCCGGTTTTATTACTTTCTACACCGTCATTTTCAAGCAAAAAATGCTTGCCGCGGGTAGTTTCATACACCCGGCAGCGAATTTTGAAATGTTTAACAACCTTGAACAAAATTTCAGACTGTTCAGGATCATCAATATCCAGCAAAATGATGTTCTTTTCCAGTATCCCGGCATATTCCGGGAACTTTTCAATTTCCTTCAAAGTCTTTAATTTTGCCTTGTTTTTAAAACTTTCAGCTGCCCGCTTGTCTTTTGTTGGAACATAACCTTTATAAAATCCCATAACAATCATCCCATTTGCAAATACTGATTCAAGAATTGCATTAATTCTTTCATTTGAATCTGTTTTTTAACTACGCGCTTTGCTTCCCGCATTTTTTCCTTGTAATAACCTTCCGCGGTTTTCATTCTTTCCTTGTGATCTTTCAATTCCTCTTTCATGTTAGCCCGCAAATATACGGGAATTCCTACGCCGTTTGGATATTTCCCGGCTTTTAACTGTGTTGTTAAATCTACTACTTTTTGCTTTTCAGCAAAATAATTTTTCGCATATTCTTTTCTACTTTCCATCAAATTAGCTTCTTCTGTTTTCAGCTGATCCACTCTTTCCGGAAACACCAGCTGCAACTGTTTTAAGATTTCATCTTTTTCTTCACTCATATCAATGATCTTTAATAGTTTTTTAAATTTTGATTTTGTGCAAGGGAAAAAGCCAGCAATAATCAATTTCATACGGCCTTTACTTCTTACCCATCCAAATGAATCACGAACTTTATATTTGATTTCCAAAAATTCCATTCATATCACCCCAAAATCCTGCAATCTTTTTGTTGCCATTTCAATATAAAAATCTTTGTCAAGTTCCGGTAAAACTTCCTGCTGGTTGATATTCCCATTGAACATGAAACAATGTTCCGGGGAATTTGTGATTTTGGCTGGCCTTCCTGTTGTGGCATGGATTTTTGTTACCCCCGGCAAGGTCTGATTCTTTCCGGCAAAAACGCGGATACACTTTTCATGCAGCTTTTCATTGCCATACATGATATAACTGTATTTGCTGCTGATTTTCGTAACCATCTGGAATTCCTTTAATTTGTTACATTCCTGAATAGTTCGTTTTACCGGAATACCTTTTACCATATAATCAACCAGCGCTTTATTCACAATCGGTAAATCATAATCCAATTCAGAAAGGCTTTTCACATAACCGCCCTTACTCTTATAATGCCCTTCTGCATCTACAATGATATAGTTATTAACATCCTTTTGAAAAACTTCCCTGTATTCGTCAAATTCAAGGCTTAATCCGGTTCTTTGTTCCCATTCATACGCCACATCATCAATCTTATCAAACCAGCTGCTTTCATCCTTTCCATCCGGCATTCTGATTAATACGCCATCTGTATTTGACTGGATGATTTCCGCGTATGGTTCCAAATGTTCAATCAGATCCAGTAAAAGCAGCTGGCCATAAATGCAAACCCGGTTAGCTTGCCGCGGATCGTACATTGCATTATTCTTATCCTTCATAATGCCATATGTAGCATTCAGCAGCAGTTTTAAAGGCTTTTGCAGCGGGTTCTTTTCCTTTTTGTATTTCAGGCGGGTATGATAAATGTTCACATATTTTTGTGGATCCGCAATATTCCGGCTATGCAGATTGTATTGAATCATCAAAGAAGGGTACAGGCTGGCAACATCCATATTCAGGAAATATCCTTTTCCATGGTATTTCAGAATAGCACCATGAGCGCCGCCCCAAGCAAACGTATGTGGAACCCCGGCAATTTCTATATTCAGCTGGTTTTTCTTACCGTCTTTGATATAGCAGCGGTTTTCAGGTTCCCTATACCAGTTCACTACTTCTTTATACCGTTCAATTCTCATGCTGTTTGGAAAATCAATATCAAATTCATCATCATGATCCTGTTTTCTGGCATCCAAAATAATTGCTGACAATTGCGGCTTTGTCTTTGAAATAAGGCTTAAATTCAGGGGTTTTCCTTGACAAGCTATTTTCACCAATCCAATATGGGATTCAAAATCTTCTTTCCGTCTTAAAAAAACTTCAATGGTTTGTTCAACATCATGCTTACAGTATTTCACTGTTTCCGCAATTTCTTCTTCTGTCAGCTTCCGGTCAATGTCAAACGGAACAGAAGTTTCCTTGATATTGTTTCCTAAACTACCTTCAAACCATTTCAAACCCCTATCCAGATTATTCATAACATCATAATTATTTAAGGGAAATTGATTGAACAAGCTGCTGAACTTCCAGCCGGGTTCCCCTTTAATGATGATATAATCGTTAATCTTTTTGGGATTGAATCCGGCAAGGATCCCTTTCAAAATGTACTGATCGTAATGCCTTGAATTGAATCCACACCAAATTTCCTGAATGTGTTCATTATAAAAGGCTTCCAGTTTATCCGGATCATTGATAATCACATATGTTTTTCGTAAAGAAGTATCCATGATTACCACAAGCCAATCCTGTTTGAAAACTTCAAAATCATAGAATAACATAGCGATCACCTTTTATAGCGAATTAACTTTTTCATCAGCCATTCAAGAAAATTTAATTCCTTTTTCGCCTGCTGATAATAAAATGAATTTGGTTTCGTGTTTTTCATCAAATTTGCTAACAGATCTTTGTAAACATAGAATTTCCAATCATGCATACTTTCACCCCTTTACAGGCCGGGGGAATATAGCATTCCCCCGGTAACATCAGATTATTCCAGAACAAAAACTTCTTTTACCTCATAATTAGGATACCCCTTATCATTTTTGCTGTATTCAACCGCGTATTCAAAATTGCCATCAATGGCTTCTGCAACATCCATCAGCAATTCACCATATTGCCGATAGGTTTTGAATTCAATTTCAATTGCATCTTCATCATCCAATTCCGCAACCAGCGCCCGCAAGAATTCATTGCATCTGTGAACCTGAAAGCCTTGCGCCACAACCTGATTAAAGAAAAGGCGGCTGTTTTTGAATTCCCCGCTGATAATCTTCATCCAGCAAGTAACCATAGGCTGGCCGCTTTTGGATTTCACCAATTCCAGCTTTTCAACCGTTACTTCATAGGTACTTTCCGGAACTTCCCGGAAAGTACCGCCATTTTCGGCGGCATCCTTTACATCTTCTGCCAGTCCTTTAGTATCAATCGCTTTATCAAATTCATCCCAAATATTTTTAGCCATTTTCATTTACCCCTTTCTTATGCATTCCGGCGCTTGCGCGTTCTTTTTACAGGTTTTTCAGGTTCAGCCTTTTCCGGTTCCGGCGCGGGCTTTTCTTCTGCTGGCGCTTTTTCCGTTTCCGATTCAGCAAGCGGATCCGGATCTTCTTCAACATCCTTTTCCGGCTTCATATTTTCGTTTTCAGGCGCTTTTTCTTCTTCCCCTGATATATTTGTCGCGGCTTCCTTTTCAGCGGCCTTGTTGCGAATATCCGCGCTTTTCGCCAACGCCTTGTTAACATTCGCATTTGCTTCATCATAAACTTTGAATAATTCATCCACATCAAGCGGAATATCTTTAGCGTTCACTTTCAGTCGCCCGCCGCCAAAAATAACTTCATTGGATTTAAAGCAGAAGGTTCTAATATCTGCATCCGCAACAATCCGGGCAACAACATCCACCATCCCTGCAACCTTTACGGCAACTTTATCCTGCAAATTAGGTTTAATCGCCGTTACCTTGTCTCCACCCTTCCGGGTAATGTCTTTGGTAGTATCTTCATGGGAAATTAAGATGATGTTTTCATAATCCAGATTCATAAGGCGCTTCAAGGTATTCAGGAATTCACCCCTTACCTTATCCCAAGCCCGGAAAGAATCATCTGATTCATGGGAAATTCCCATCTGCTGATACATATACACCCGGCAATGTTCATACAGATCTTCCAGCAAATCAATTACAATGGTTTTGAAGGTATTTTCCTTCTTTTCCAGTTCTGCAATAACTTCCTTGAATACTTCCCATGCCATTTTCCGCTTTGTAATACGCCCTTCAACCGTCACTTCATCTTTAATCCGGATGTAAGGGGAATCAACAAATTTAATGTTTCCATCCGTATTCAGCATCAGGGGATCAGGGAACGCGTTTGCAAACGTGGTTTTCCCGCTGAAAGGAACCCCGTAAATCCACATGGTTCTTTTGCTTACTTTTTCAAGATTTCTTCTTTTGTTTTCCGGTAACTTCAACATATAATCCCATCCTTTCATACAATAATCACAGTATTCACAATAACTACACATAAAACTGTCTTTTTTAGGAAATTCCGTTTCTTCCAAAATGGCCTTGATATTGCTGTACCATCCGGCAACTTTTGAAACTTCCATTTCCTGATAAATCGTTTTCAATGATGTTTCTTTCAAAGCATCTTTCAGCCTGTTCCGGTAATCCGCAATGGATTCAGATTTCATCTGTTTCAGATTAATTTTTGGGATTATCAGGAAACAGCTTTTTCTGATTTTTTTGCCCGGATGCATCTTTTCAAAAAAGTATTTGTAAAGCTGCAATTGGCAGGAATCCTTGTACCTTGAACTTTTCACAGTATATTTAAAATCATACAGATCATAATACTGGAAACGCTGGTTCATTTCCGGTTCCGCTTCCACCGGAAGCAGGTAATCAATAAAGCCTATAAAATCTTTATCCATAACCGGAACTTCAAATTCACCGCCAGACGGTAAAGCCTTTCTAACCAACGGAATCAGAAATTCCATTTTTAAAATTTCTGAATAGTGTTCATCCATCAGAATAGGAAAATTACTTGTGTAATCCAGAATCCCGGCTTCAAGCCCTTTTTCAATTCCTTCATGAACAGCATGGCCAACAATTAAAGGGTTATCCGCGGCAAATGAATCAATAGTTCTTATTCCGTCCAAATATCGCAACTTGTATTTGAATTTGCATTCCGTAAAGCAGCTAACACCGGAATATGAATATTGCACTGTATCACCTCACTTATAATTTTTTTAAAATCTTCAAAACCCGCCGGATACAGGAAAAGCCCTAATCCGTTAGATTTATTGATTCTGCTGATGTTTAACTTCTGCAATTCAGAAGGCCTTCCGCTGGATGCTTTCAGTTCCACCGCTACCGTAATACCGTTAATGCAGCAGATCAGATCTGGAATACCTGACTTCTGGAACCCGCCGCCCCAGATTTTGGTATACCATCCAACCATGGGAACCTGCATCCTGTCTTTAGGCCAGCCAGCCGGGTAAACGCCTATAGTATGCAGATATTTTTTCACCCGGTTTTCAAATAATTTTTCTTCTGCCATTATTCGCCTTTCCGTCTGATACTCATATAATCCCTATACGCAAGGCCGGAATAATCAGCTGCTATATGCAGCGCGTTCCGTTTCGTTCCGTAAGTACCTGGAATTGATTTTTCCGGTTCCCCGGTTTTATGTACATACCAGCGCTTACTGCCTTTTTCTTTGGATACCGTATATGCCAGCTTCATCCTTTCACCTTAAAAGTCACATAAGCGGCTTTCCCTTTTACTGTCTTTGGATAATCTTTAATCAGATCAGCATATGTTTCCGGTTCCTGTTCTGCGAATGCTTCTAAATCAATGGTTACTTTGTCAGCGCCAGCAGCTACGCGGGTAATGGTAATAACCGCGTTATCAATGGATTTAATACCGTATTCATCCATTGCCTTTTGCAGCTGCGCTTTTGCTTTCTTTTCTTCTGCTTCCAGCTTCTTTTTCTGGCGTGTCATTTCGGCCAGCTGTTTCATAACCTTCAAATACTGGTTTTCAAACAATGCAACTTCTTTGGATTCAAAGTCCTTATCATTCATATCCTTAATCATTTTTTGTTCCCCCTTATGTACTGTTCAAATTCCTGCTGTTTTGCTAATACTTTTTTTGAATAGTTAATTTCAAAAATACCCTGTTGCCACAATTTGGCCGCGCCAGCTTCACCCATGTTATAGGCCATTAAAACCTTTTCCGGGGTTTGGTATTTATTGAACAGATCCTTTACAATGGATGTTCCGGCCAAAATGTTTGCGTATGGATCGCAAAAATCAGTAATACCAAACTTTTCAGCAAGGCGCTTATGGTTCATTTTGTTAATCTGCATCAAACCATAATCATCTGTTGCGCTGATTACATCCGGGTTAAAATTGCTTTCCACCTGAATCATTGCCATGATCAAGGTAAAATCTATCTTATGCCGCCAGCATAGATCATACGTCCATTCCTGCAATACTGAATCCATAGGAACATCCAAGCGCTGGAAAGTTAATTGGTTTTGCGCTGACTTTGCGCTGACTTTGCGCTGACTTTGCGCTGACTGTTCCGGATATACCGTTTGCGGCTGCTGGAAATTAGCGCCCATCAGAAACAGCAGCGCCAGACTAACCGGCATAAGCCGCTTTAAATTTCTTGAAAAGTTCATCTGTGTAATCCTTCCTTTCTTTCAGTGTTTTCAAAATATCCGCTTCAATCGTGCCGGGGCAAAGCATGATGTAATAGAAACATTTGTTATTTTGCCCTATTCTGTGAATCCGCTTCTTTGACTGTTCAAATAATTCTGTTCTGTCAGTCAGGCTGAAATAAATTACTTTGTTAGCTTTTTGCAGGTTCAAACCCATTGCGCCAGCCTGATACTGTACAAACGTAACGGAATCATTCTTTTTTTCGTATGCTTCCAAATCTTTGATTTTACCATTCACTATAGAAATAGGCCGTTCCATCTTTTCAACAATTGAACACATTGAAAATAATTCATCATCAAAGTTATAGAACACAATCAGCCTATCTTCTGTTGAATGAATCAGATCCGTAAAGGCTGCAATCCGTTCTGGGTTCAGATAAGAACAAAGCATTCTGGAATAAATCCGCTTTGATAAATTAGTATCACCAATGAATTCACGTTCATTCACGGTTACAAGATCATCTTTCATGAATTTCTGGTAATACTTTGTTGGCTTATTTTTTACCGTGATAAATGTTTGTTCCGGCAAATCAAAAACTTCTTCCGATTTCATAAAAACCGCGCCATATTCAGCCAGCTTTCTTTTCAACCGTTCAACATTTTTATAGCCAACTACAACCGGGATTCTAAAACCGCTTTCCTTATCTTCTATCCATTCTGTAATCACGTATTGCCTATAAAACAGATTCTTACTGATTTTCCAGCCTAATAAATGGATCTGTGACCAAAGTTTTTCATACTTTCCAGCTGTTGGTGTACCGGATAGCAGGATCACATTTTCCGGATGCATCTTCAAAACAAATTTTGTTCGTTTGGCCTTTTCGTTTTGAATGATTGAACTTTCATCCAGCAGCAAGGTAAATTGATTCAGATTCAAAAATTCATTTCGCCGGAAAAGCAGATCATAATTAATTACACCAATGCATTTATCCGGGTTCCATAAGAAGATTTCAATTGCTTCTTTTTTGGTTAGATCTATTACCGGAAGTTTATAATATGTTCTGAAATGTTCAATCCAATCTTGAATTTTCGATTTTTGGCAAACCGCTAAAATTTTGTTTGGATACTGCATCACCTTTTCCGCGCCTATAAAGGTTTTCCCCAAACCCATATCCAGATAATAGGCCACCCGGTTCAGTTTTTCCGTTTCCTTTAAAGCTTTTTGTTGGTGTGGATATAGCTGCATCATAATTTTTCAGGAACATCAATCATAGAAAGATAGTTTTCAACATTAACGCCGCGTGAAATAAGTTCATGCTTAATTGCTATCCCTAAAGGGCTTTTAAGTGCAAACATTGAAATTTCTTCTGTTGACATGGAAGTTACTGTTTGCAAAGATTGTTTAACAATATTGGAATGATCAACACCAAAAGGAGAAAAGGCGCTGCAATCCGGGCTGTTTTCAATATCTTGAATCAACATATTCATTACAACATTAGGTTTGCTTTTGAACATTTTTAAAATGTTCAGCAAATGATCTGTATCCATATCGCAAAGCCGATAACAGCCATTGAAATTTTTCCAATAAATTTCATTAAAACGTGTTTTCATAATCACTTCATCCCCCTTTTAATCTTCACTAATATCAATTCCGGTAATTTCCTTGAAAATTGCTTTGTCAAAATTAGGCATTCTCATAATTTCCAGCTTTTCAGCAGCAGACAAGCCACGCCACCAAATCAGATTACAGTTAGAAGTATCTAAAACTTTCAAATATCCATTTGTAATTTCTGCTTCTGGATGCAGCTGTTTTTCTTCATCCGTCATATCAGAAAGCCAAATCCATTCAAGAATTTCAGCTGGAATTTTATTTAAAATTCGTCTGGCTCTGGAATTCAACCAATCGCGGTAAGTCCATTCAGAAGGTTTATTGAACAGGTAAATTTTTGGTTCAACCGTGTTGAAACAGCCATTAGAAAAGCTTGTTTTGTTCCAGTCGCCGCTGTTGCAGTCGCCGCTGTTCCTGTTGCCGCTGTTGCAGTCGCCGCTGTTCCTGTTGCCGCTGTTCCTGTTGCCGCTGTTGCAGTCGCCGCTGTTCCAGTCGCCGCTGTTGCAGTCGCCGCTGTTGCAGAAGCCGCTGTTGCAGAAGCCGCTGTTCCTGTTGCCGCTGTTGCAGTCGCCGCTGTTCCTGTTGCCGCTGTTGCAGTCGCCGCTGTTCCTGTTGCCGCTGTTGCAGTCGCCGCTGTTCCTGTTGCCGCTGTTGCAGAAGCCGGAACAACCTTTTCCGGTATTTACCAAATCTAACAATTCACTCCAAGGAATTTCCCTTACAATTTCCAGCTTGTCAGTACAGCATTTATCCCCTTCTTCAAGAACATTTCCATATGCAATTACTTCTGCAACTTTGTTTTCAGGATTGAAACTGTAATAATTGAAGCAATCAACCGCTTTTTTGCAGAAATGCATTCCGGCGCTGCACATATCAAGCACAACATTTTCTTCAAACTTGCCGGGGCAAGAATATTGCTTTGCATCTGTACCGGGGCAACAAGTCCAATCTGGCCTAAAAACCTTATAACCTTTTACCATTGCAAACTTCCTTTCTATTTCCAAGGCCGCAAGCCATCATATTTAATCCGCTTCACTGTATCCGGGCAAGGTTCACTTTCACTTGTATCCACAAACCCGCCGCAAACAAAACATTGGTGAATTCCTTTCCCTGTTAAAACCAAATATCTGTGACAGTAAGGGCAAACGTAAATTACACCGTCTGATTTATCTTCTTTCCATAAAATTTTTTTAGGCCTACCCATTAATAACCCCGCCTTTTACCGGAATCTGAATTCCAGTGTATTCAGTGAATTTCTGGCTGCTGATAAAGTAACTCCATTTTGTAAGCTTTACCGCGTATCCCCAAGGAAAAACGCCATCCCGCAAACCTTGCCTTACCCATTCATCCGATTTTTTCATCAGTTTGGCAATTACTTTTACCGGAACATTGAACACGTTATCAGCTGCAATTTTCGGTTCCGGATCCAGCTGCAAGAAATAATCTTCCGGCAATCCAAGCGCCACGGCAATTTCCATCTTTTTCTGTTGTGACGGTTCATTTTTACCGCTTACATACTGACTAATGGCAGCGCGGCTGCATCCAGTCAATTCAGAAACTTTAACCTGATTCAAATTCAGTTCAAACATTGCTTTTTTCAATAAATCTGCAAACATGATTCACTTCATCCTTTCTTTAAATCATTTCATTGTTGTTATACTGTTCCCGGATCAGTAACCGGAACTTTCCATTTTCTAATTTGCAGCGGTTTTCTATTTCATACCGCTTATGCTTTTCATTCAGCTGTTTCAGATAGTGATCCACTTCTTCCAAGGAATCAAATTCCAACAACCTGACAAAAGCAGCGCCAATAACTTTTTTCATTTTTCACTTCATCCTTTCTGTAGATTATTCATCTACAAACTACATAAAAAAAATTTTCTTTCTTTTTTCCTCTGTCAAATGCAATAAATCACATAAGATTTTGATTTCACTGGCTGTAAATTCATATTTACCTTGCATTTTATTTAAAAAACCCTGATAGGAAAGGCCTAATTTTTTAGCAATAAAGGTAAGCTTATAGCCAGATTCATCAATTGCCTTTTTTAATTCATCAACATCAATCATTTTTTCATTCACCCCCTTTCAAGAAACACCCTTCATAATATCCTTAATTAACGCGGTTCCGCTATCAGAAGTTACATCCTGCGTTTTACTGTAGCCATTTTTATAATGTATGGTTACTGTTTCAATGCCAACTTCTTTATCATTGGTATAATCCAGCGCGGTTATATCTTCCCCGCCGCGTGTAGCCTGTAATGCCTTTAATAACAAATTGCAGATTTCCTGTTTGTTTTCCATCATTTACCCCTTTCTAATAACTCTTTTACCTTTTTCCAAGGCTGTAATATATCGTTATATGATTGGATCGTATGATTTACCACTTCCAAAGCCGTTTGCATTTCCTGCCTATTCGCCAGCTGCTTTAATATAATTTCCTGCTTTCTTTTATCGTTTCTTACTATTGCAATTTTAAGCTGGAATAATCTATCAGTTATATTCATTTGGGTTTCCTTTCTTTGAAGAAGCGGGGTTTAATCCGCTTCTTCAAAATGTTCATTGCATTCAGCACAAATCACATCAACTTCTTTTGTTGCCCGGATGATCAGGCCGCAACAGGGGCAAACATATTTCCGGGAACTCTGTTTTGAATTGCTGGCTTTCAGCTTTGGAATAAACTTCCTATACAACTGAAACTTCTTATCCTGCATGGCTTCTACAAAAACCCGCGCTTCATTGTTTAATTTTGTTCTATTCCAGCCGTATTTGCTATCCTGTTCCACTTCCAAACCATGGGCTTCTGCTGCTGTCTTGAATTTCTTATTGTGGTAAGTTCCGTTTCTGCTGGTATCCTGAACTTTGTTTTGCAGATTGAACAGGTGAACCATTTCATGAAGCAGCGTTTCCGCAATCTGTTCAAAAGGCCTTGAAAGATATTCAGCGCAAATATTGATTTCATAGAATCCATCATCTTTTTTCATGGAATCAATATCTTCTTTTGTCAGGGTAGAAATATCTTCCACCTGCTTCTGTTCTTTGTTTGTCCAAGCTTTCCAAGCCGTACACCATCCGTAAGCGCCAATTGTGGTATCCGGGCTTACCGTGATAATGGGTTTTTCCAAATTCCCGGCATAAAACTTTTTGTTGAACTTTGAAAATAAACTTTCAAGCTTTTCAATGATAGGTTTCAAACTTTGTTCTTTCATTTTGTTCCCCTTTCTATAAAATCACTTCATCCTTTACGGTTTCCCGCTATCCCCTTTTCAGGGGATTTCGGCTTGTAACCAACAAAGCCATCATCAGGCGGGGTTTGCTTTTCTGCATTTCCTGAAAGTAAAAGCCATCTGGCCGGAACTGCTATATAACGGTTTTGTCATTCTTTTTCCATAAGTTTTACAGAATTTTAATATTGCATTACATTCTTTTCTTCTGATTTCAATATCTGCTTTATGCCGCCCATTTCTGAAAAACCTGTTCAATAATCTTTTCATGTATAAAAGCCGTTCTATTCTCATTTTCTTTTCCCTTTCCTTATCCGCAAATGATCCAAACAAAGCCGCTTTGCATATCAACTTCTGTTCTAATGCCCGCTTTTTCAGCTGCCTTTTGCAGCTTACAGCCTTCATCAGTTAATTTCTGCATAATACCGTTAATCTTAATAGCATTTTCAAACGTGAATTCAATCTTAATTCCGCTGTTCTTAAATGCCTTGACTACTTCATTATGGGCTTCAATAATTCCCATCATATCAACAAACTGTTCCATGTTTTACCCCTTTCTACTCTTTAACACCTGCAAATTCCATTTTGCACCAACCGGGCTTTGGGTTTCCAACAACCTTTCCAAAAACTGTATATCCCCAATCGTGGTAATGTGTAGGTTCCGTGTAACCTGCTTTCAATGCTTCCCGCGGGCTGTTAAATACTTCTTTGATTCTCACGGTACAGAATCGCGGGGTACTTACATAATCGCCTTTTTTCATTTTCACTTCATCCTTTCTGTAGATTATTCATCTACAAGCACATGATAGCACAATGTAGATTGATTGTCAACATTTTTTATAAAAATTTTTTAAAATTGTTTACAATCAATCTACACCATGCTATAATACAATTGAAAAAGAATCTTTTACGAAAGGAAGTCTTTTTAAATGGATGATGAAAAAAAGGCTTATTTATTGTTTTTTGGCAGCAATATTAAGAAATTACGGATTGAAAGAAATTTATCCCAAGAAGAACTTGCCCGCTTATGTGGCTATGATTCACGTTCTTCAATTAACAAAATTGAATTAGGTATTAATGATGTTCCAGCTTCTAAAGTTAAATTACTGGCCAAAGCTTTAAATGTTGACATTGAAGAAATATTAAAATTTGATGAATTTAATAAAATTCAAAGAATGCCAGATGATGAGCAAGCGCGTATTGCATTAGATCTATTCATGAAACTTGATGCTTTGGATAAAAGTAAAGTTATTGAAAGAATGGAAACTTTACTTGAACAAGATAAATATTTTGCAAAAGAAGGATCATCAGAAAATCAGGCAATATAATTTATGTTTCATTTTAGGTTACACATGGTTACACTTAAAAATTTTTATCTGTAACCTGTTCAAATGCAGTAATCATGCATAGTTTAGAATTTGGGTTACAGAAGTTACAGATGTTTTCAATTTAATATATGTTTTATTGTTGTGATAATGTAAGGCAATATGATATTTAAGAAAAATATAGTTAATATAAATTAGCAAGTGTAACTGTAACCTTTTTTCAAGAATTCAGTATTCATGCATGTTTGAAGCGGTTACAGATGATTTTTTAAACTGTAACTTTTAAAGTGTTAGTTTTAAAAATTGAAAGGAAAGAATGATTTCAATGGGATTTTCAGATTGGTTTAAAGATTTAAGAAAATCAATAATGATATTGCATTTAATTCATATTAGCGGTTTGCCGCTTCCAGAAAATAGCAAATGTAAATTAACGCTATATGTTGATAAACTGCAATTTAAAGATGATTCAACAACAATTGAATTAGAAAAAAGCCGTGTAACAAATGTTGAATTGCGTAAATTTTCAAAGCAGGAATCACAAATAGAAAGCAGCTTTTTAAAAACTGTTGCCGGGGCTGCTTTATTCGGGGCTGCTGGCGCGATCATTGGCGCAATGCCGGAACAAAAAAGAAAAAATGTTAATCATGCCTATCTTGTTATTCAATATACAAAAGATGCTGGCCAATCTTATATTGTGTTTGATGCAACTGATTCTGTTAATTGGAGTGAATGCCTTATAAAATCTTTGGGATTTTCCAAAAAGGAAAATAAAACTATCACGCTTTGACTTTATATAACGCCCGTCACGCCATTTTTAAGGCATGGCCTATATAGTTTTATATCCCGCTTTATAAAACGGCTGTAAAACAAAAATTCCCCCGGTATTGCGACTACCGGGGGAACAGGCCGAAAAATTAAAAGGATGAAGTGATAATTTTCCAGCGCCTTACTGTCATTTTATCACTTCATCACTAAAAACACAAGAAAGGATGAAGTGGAACATGAAAAATCCAAATCATTTTGGAACCGTTACCAAATTAAAAGGGAATCGCCGGAATCCCTTTATTGTGAAAGAAGGAAATTCCGGCTTACAAAAAGTTATTGGTTATGCTGCAAGCCGGGAAGCTGGCCTGATTATGCTGGCCAATTATAATAGTGATCCATGGGATATTGATAAAAGCAATATTACATTGCAACAGCTGTTTGACTTATGGAAAGAAAAGCGCTGTTTAAAATTAAACAAATCCAATCAGGCAAGTTTGCGTTCTGCATATAATCATTGTATTTCTTATTCTAAATTTAAATACA
>Ga0310695_10007534_pt1 | contig 17332 bp, 14 predicted proteins | sample RumenRJG_04DNA_FD_203882 | JGI IMG/M metagenome (GOLD analysis project Ga0310695, IMG submission 203882) | Bovine rumen microbial communities from Lethbridge, Alberta, Canada - RJG_04 (v2) (version 2) | ecosystem: Host-associated > Mammals > Digestive system > Stomach > Rumen | place: Canada...
GGAAAAATGCCATACCAAGGGTTGGTGGCCGGCACCAGGCCGGCCACTACACTGCTACCAAGGTTGCATACCTCCACGGACTTTATCCGCTGCGCCGAAGATTCTCTTCATCAATGGCAGTCCGCGTGAGAATGGCAACACGGCATCACTGGCCAAGACGCTCCTGGAAGGCCACGACTATGAGACGCTGTTACTATGTCTGTTTAACTTCCTACTATGTCTTCCGACGATGGTATTTTGTCTTTTGCAGTAATGTTTGCGGTAATGTCATGATGGATATTACCGCGGATAATATGCTCAGTATCAGCGCTGAATGCGGCTGCGGTAATTGCGGTAATGTTGTTACAATAAAAAGTCCGAGTGGGGAAGCATTTCCAATAATTTATTGTAATTTTGCATTTCGAAAACCATTGCAGTACAGATGTTGTCTATCGAGCAAGCCTTTCAGCAATATTATAGGCCGCTGTGCCTATACGCCATGCACTACCTCAGCGGCGATGTCGACCGCGCTGAGGATGTGGTGCAGGACTGCTTCGTCAAGCTCTGGCAGCAGGAGGTGGCTAATGACAAGTCGTTCCTCTTCACCTCCGTGCGCAACGCCTGCATCGACCTGTTGCGCCGTAATGACCCACTGTGCCACGACGTGCAGCCGCAGGACCTCGACGGCGTGATGACCGACACCGAGGCGCAGGACCAGTCGTTCGTCGAGGCGCGGCTGTGGCAGGCCATCGATGACTTGCCCGCGAGGCAGCGTCAGGCCTTGCTGCTCTGCAAACGTGACGGCAAGACCTACCGAGAGGCCGCCAAACTGATGGGCATCAGCGAGAAGACGGTGGAGCATCTGCTCGGCAGCGCCATGAAGAGTCTGCGCAGCCGTAAGGCCGACATCTACTACCTGCCGTTTCTGGCGATAGCGTGAGACGGCCTTCATTTTTATGCTTAAAACCTTGGCTCATCAGATTATTTTATGTAGCTTTGCAAGGTAAGTTGTTCCCCATAACGATTCAAGCAATGAAATACCCGATAGGAATACAGAGTTTTGAGAGCCTTCGCAGCAATGGCTATGTCTATGTTGATAAGACGGCATTGATCTATAAGCTTGCCAATGAAGGTCATTATTACTTCCTGAGCCGCCCTCGCCGGTTTGGTAAGTCGTTGTTGATGTCCACCATGGCTGCCTATTTCAGTGGTAAGCGTGAATTGTTCAAGGGACTTGCCATCGAGCAATTGGAAAAAGAGTGGACTGCCTATCCGGTGCTGCATCTCGACCTCAATACTGACAAGTATGATCATAAGGAAGTCTTGGAGCAGCGGCTCAACCTGTTTCTCTCTGAATGGGAAGAGCGTTATGGTCGCAATGTAAATGAGGTGACACTGTCGCAGCGCTTTGAGGGTATTATCAAGCGCATCTATCAGAAAGAAGGTAAACCCGTTGTGATTCTCGTTGACGAATACGACAAGCCTTTGCTGCAGGCCATAGGTAATGACGAACTGCAATCGGCTTACCGAAATACGTTGAAAGCCTTCTATGGCACGTTGAAGTCGCAGGACCGCTACATCCGCTTCGCCTTTCTTACAGGTGTGACAAAGTTTGGCAAGGTGAGCGTCTTCTCAGATCTTAACAACCTCACCGACATCTCCATGGATGCCCGCTATCAGACCATCTGCGGCATCACGGAGGAAGAGATGCATGCCTATTTCGAGGAAGGCATACGCTATGTGGCGGAGAACAATGAGATGACGGTGGAGGAGACTTGCGCTAAACTGAAGCGGCGCTACGACGGCTATCACTTCCACCAGCGTAGTGTGGGTGTCTATAATCCCTTTAGTTTACTGAACACTTTTGCAAAAGGAGAGTTCGGCAGCTACTGGTTTGAGACCGGCACGCCGACATTCCTCGTACAACTGCTACAGCGGGATAAGTTCTATCTGCCCGACCTCACCCAACAGCAGGTGACGTCAGACATGCTCAATACCATCGACACCATCAACGACAATCCCATTTCCATCATCTATCAGAGCGGTTACCTGACTATCAAGGACTACGACAAGGAATTTCAGATTTACACCCTCGGCTTCCCCAATGAGGAAGTGGAGGAAGGTTTCACCAACTACCTCATGCATTTTTTCTTTTCTTCATAGGGGCATTGCCTTCATGCTGCGTCTTAAAGGGTGAAAACGCTTAACTTGTAGAAAGATGATGAGAAAAATTATCCTTATTGCCATTGTCCTTCTTTCCATGCTGTCAGCCCACGCCCAAAAGAAGAGTTTGCTGGACTACCAGGAAATCCAGCTGGGTAAGTATGCTGACGGACGGCCCATGCTGTTCCATTTCATTCCCACCGATGGGGAAGTGAAACGCTTTCTAACAGTCCCTGATCAGCATCTTATACTTATGGGCGATAACAAAGGTTGCAAGTTGTTCAACACGGAAACCTTCGAGGAAATAGCAGAACCAAACTTCAAGAATCAGAAACTTGCACAGCTCACGAAGAACGGATATCTGACCTATACCCTACCAAAGCTTTTCTCTTTCGGCTATGGGAAGCCGACGTTCTTCAACTACAAAGGTGAACAGGTATGGAAAAGCAAAAACGAAGGCCTGATGTTCGACAGAATTTCCCGCGTTGTCGTATGTGCGGAGAATCGAAAAGGCGATCAACTCGTCGCCTATGACATGGAAACCGGAAAGACGCTTTGGCGTAAGACCATTACGAGTAACAGACATGCTATTGAGGCAGATCTGTATGTCGACAAGAGTGTCAAGGACAAGCGCTTCTACTATCTCATGGGTGACAGCCTCGTCCGCCTGAATGTCGTCACCGGCGACACACTCCGGCACGCGTTTACGGCAGGAGTCAAGGAGCCTGTCAAATCAAGGTTCAGCTTTGTCAAGGTCAGGTACACCTTTCCAAGTCGTGATTTCACAAAAGAGGCACTTTGTTCCACCGTTAATGGCGCCATCCTCACCGGCACTCACAGTAATTACATTTTCTCGGGCGACAGTCTGTTTGTCGCTGATGCTGAGAACCTCTACTGTCTCGATAAAAGCCTCAAAACAAGATGGGCAACCAAGCTGCCTGCCGGCTGCGGATCGAAATCTACAATCAAAGTCTTCGGGAATCAGATTCGCATGCAAAACTATGGCATCGCATTTCAGAATGGAATATTAGCCAAATGCGGCCGCCCCTTCACCGCTGCCTTCGACCGAAATACCGGCAAGCAATTGTCGTTGGAGATGATCAACATCAAGAAGAAGGTGATGGGAGGAATAATGGTCAAGGGCAGGACCTACTGGCAGACCGACAACCTGCTTTTCTACAACGAAGAGGGTGACAGCACCGTACACAAGATAGAATGGAAGCCCAACACCGTACGCACGCCTCAAGAAGACCAATTCGACTACGTGATCTGTGATACCGTAGGAGTCAATAAAGACGGCATTCTGCAGAATGTGATCACTAACGACCATCAGTTGGTGGTGGAAGTCTATGGTCAGGATGTGAACGTCATCAAAGACGATGGCACCTGCGATTTCCTTTCTGCCGACAGCGTGTTTTTCTCTGACGGAAACAATGTCTACTCCACCAACGACCTTCGTGACCAGTTCAACACCTTCATCATCGTAGACCCAGCAACGCGCAAGATAGAATGCTCCTTTCATCTTAAAGGAAGTGTAGGGCGTGATAAGAATGGCAATATCTATGTCGTGACGAAGCAGGGTGTCGGATTCCATAGACGCCCCACCCCCTCGGCCTGAGTCCGAGGGCCCTCCCCGTTTGGGGGAGGGCCTTTGCGCGTCAGCGCAAAGGGGTGGGGTTTTTTTCGCTTTTTATATGGGGGATTTGCTTTTGCGTTGCGTCATACGGATGAAAGCAGTTTGAAATGATTATGAAAAGGAAAAACATGAAAAGGACGGTCACCGTCGTGGCCTTGCTGATGAGCCTCGCGCTCGCCATGCCACTGTCGGCCAAGACGGCCGACTCCACTTACGTGATGCCGCAACACAGCGCCTACATGGAAATTGGCGGTGCATCTGACTTCGTCGGGCTGAACTACGACATGCGACTGGGCAAGACCTCACGATGGGGTTTCAGAGGCGGCGTGAGCTGGGCCTACGAAAGCAACAGCAGTTACGCAAAAACGAAAGACAACTACGTAGGATTCAGTACGGAGGTGAACTATCTCATTGGCGGCCGCCGCAACCATCTGGAGCTGGGATTTGGCAATAAACTCCTGCTTATCAAATACAAGTTGAGCGGTGGTTATTACGACTATCCCGCTGCCAATGGAAATGAGGGAAACGGCACGCAGGCTTATTCCTACAGCAAGACGTGGGTGCGCGACCTGCTCTATCTGAACATTGGCTACCGCCATGAGGCCATCAAAGGTTTTCAGTTTCGCTGCGGTGTCACGCCGATGGTCAATGTGACCAACGGTTGGCAGAAGGCAGACGGTAGTTGGGTAAATAGTGGCAACATCCTCATTGCACCCTACGCCAGCTTCGGTTGGGCGTTCTAAATACAATAATAACAGTGAAATCGATTCGTTTCTACATAATTATAATTTTTCTTTTCATGATGCTGCCTGTGGCGGTCGGGGCCAAGAGTGGCCAGACCACCATCAGGCAGCAGATGGAATGGCTGCACAAATCGCACAAGATTAACTTTACGTTCGACGCTTCCCTGCCTGTTGACCGGCCTTATCACGGGCCCTCGCTCAAGGGACTGTCCCTCGACAAGGCTCTTGCCACATTGTTTGAGGGCTCGGGCATCAGCTATAAAATATCGGGTAAGTATGTGATACTGAGTAAGTCGCAGACGGCAGTCCGTCATACCGATGCACCTCATCCTGCCAAGCCCTCGTCGACAGCCGTCAGTCGCCATACGCTGAGCGGCTACGTGCGCGACGAGGGTGGCGAGACGCTCATCAACGCCACCGTGTGGGATGAGACCACCGGACAAGGTACGACGACCAATGCCTATGGCTTCTACTCACTCACGCTGCCCGAGGGCGAACACCTTATTAAATACAGCTACCTTGGCTTTGGCGACAAAACGACAAAGACAAGACTGAAGGACGACCTCCGGCAGGACATTGTACTCACTGAGGACAACCGCCTGCCGGAGGTGCTCGTCGTGGGTGACCTCAACTCACCGCTGCTCTCCACGCAGACCGGCAGGCGGTCGTTCGGTCAGTCCGACATCAAGACCGGCTATGCCCTGCTTTCCTCGCCCGACGTGGTGAAGACGCTGCAGCACGTGAGCGGTGTGGCTGAGGGCGTTGAGCTGGCCAGCGGACTCTACGTGCACGGCGGCAACAGCGACGAGAACCTGTTCCTGCTCGACGGCACGCCGCTCTACCAGACCAACCACACCATGGGGCTGTTCTCGTCGTTCAATGCCGACGTGGTGAAAAACGTCGACTTCTACAAGAGCGGCTTCCCGGCCCGCTACGGCGGACGGCTGTCGAGCGTCATCGACGTGCGCACCAACGACGGCGACATGCAGCAGTTTCACGGGGCGGTGCGCCTCGGCCTGCTCGACGGCGGCCTGCAGCTTGAGGGTCCGCTGCAGAAGGGCAAGACCAGCTTCAACATCGCGCTCCGCCGCTCTTGGCTCGACCTCATCACGCGGCCCATCTTCGCTATCGTCAACCACAATGCGGGACCCGATGAAGACAAACTCACACTCAACTATTTCTTCCACGACTTCAACGCCAAGGTAACGCATCTCTTCAGTCAGCGCTCGCGCCTTGCCCTGAGCACCTATTGGGGACAGGACAAGCTCGACACAAAGGATGTGGACGACGGTGGCGGCATGGACTACCGCGACATGACGAAGAACCGCTTCAACTGGGGCAACCTCAACACATCGCTCGACTGGACCTATATCGTCTCGCCCAAATTCTTTGCCAACATCACCGGCGTTTATACCTACAGCCTGTCTAAATTGTGGTCGAAGGAAGACTACATCTCCGGGACTGACAAAAGAACCAGGACACGCAACTACGCCGAGCACGGCAACCACTCCACCATCAACGATGTGGGCTACCGCACGTCCTTCGACTACCGGCCCACGCCGCACCATCACCTGCGCTTCGGCCACGACTTCACGCTGCATTATTACCGGCCGCAGAGTAACAACCAAATCTATATCGACACTTATGGTGAACAGGGCGACACCCTGCAGAACCGTTCGGCCAGTCACCTTACGGCTACAGAGTGGAACGTCTATGCCGAGGACGAGATGGCCATCAACAGCCATTGGAGCATCAACGGCGGTCTTAATGCGGCTTTCTTCCACATTCAGGGCAAGACGTTTTCCAACATCGACCCCCGCGCAGCCGTCAAGTATCAGGTCAGTCCCCGTCTCTCGTTCAAGGCCAGCTACACCACGATGACGCAGTTCGTGCATAAGATTACCAATGCCTACATCGATTTGCCGAGCGACTATTGGGTGCCTACCACAAGCCGCCTTCACCCCATGCACAGTCACCAGGTGGCCGCAGGCGCCTACGTGCAGCCCAACCGGCACTGGCTGCTGTCGTTGGAAGGCTATTACAAATGGTCGTCCCATCTGCTGCAATACACCAACTGGCTCGGCTTGCAACCGCCTGCTGACAGTTGGGACACGAAGGTCATCGAGGGCCGTGGCCGCTTCTATGGCGTGGAGCTTGACGCTCACTATGCCACCCGCCGGTTGCAGATGGATGCGTCCTATACGCTGTCGTGGAACAAGCGGAAGTTTGACGATTACTACCCCGACTGGTTCTACGACAAGTTCGACAACCGCCACAAGGCCAATGTGTCGGTGCGCTACCGCTTCGGCAAAGGCACCTGCCTCTATGCCGAATGGCTCTACCACAGCGGCAACCGCCTGACGCTCCCTACGCAGTATGTCAGTTTCCCTGACCTCGGACAGGGCGGGGGACAGGACTTCCTCTACAACGTGCCCAACAACGTCAGTGCACCGGCCTATCACCGCCTCGACATCGGCGTTGACCTGCACCACCGTACCAAAGGCGGACATGAGCGCATCTGGAACTGGAGCATCTACAACGCCTACTGCCATCTCAACACGATGTGGGTCGACGTGAAATATGACAACGACCGTGGCACCATGCATGCCAAGGCCAAAGGCTACATCCCCATCATCCCCTCATTCAGTTATACGTATAAGTTCTAAACAATGAAGCAAATCCACACCTTATTTATTATAGTCTTGTCCGTCCTCGCGCTGACCTCGTGTCACGATGATTTCGACATCAGCAGCGTGAAGAGCGAACCGAAGCTCATCCTCTACTGCATGCCGACCGCAGGCGACACCACCGCCATCCGGCTCCTGCGCAGTCTGCCGGTCAACCGGCAGGGACAGGTGGTGCCGATTGACGGCGCGCACATCTCCTATTCGGTCAACGGCCGCCCCGCCACCATCATCGCCGAGGGTGGCGGGCATTACAAGGCCGTGGCCAAACAGTCCGCCGGCGACCGCATCAGCATTGAGGCCGAGGCCGACGGGCTGCCCGCCGTGTCGGCACAGACCACCATCCTCGATGCCGTGCCATTAAGCGACGTAGCAACAAAAGAAGTAACCGTCTATTCCGACTATTGGGAAGATTCGGAAAACTATCTTCAGCTGACAGCCTCGTTTACCGATCCCTCCAACACAAAAGATTACTATGCCGTTCAAGTGAAGTCTCTACTGTTCTGGACAAATTACGGAGGCAATTGCGACTTGCCTGGTCCTGACGATATCATTGTGGATACCACGGCTACGGTTTGTACGGTATATACCGAGAGTGATCCCGTGCTGAGAAAGCTTAACAGCATCGACTACGACTTTGGCTACGACAATAATGCCTACGAGAACTTTTACGTTTTCACCGATGATGGTTTCAACGGCAAGACCTACACGCTTCACCTCAATCTCAACCGTAATGTGGCTCCAGCAGGTTGGCATTACGTCAGTCCTTATTACTACGTCGAACTGTATCATATCACGCCGGAGTTCTACCACTTCGTCAATACCATTGGCAGCATAGACAACAGCGACCTGGCCAAGGCCGGACTGTCCAACATCACGCCCAATGTGGGCAACGTGCGCGGCGGCATCGGCATGGCAGCAGGCTATGCCTCGGCCAAGAGCAAAGTCGTTCAACATGTGTATGAAGAATAAAATCTTAAGCTTATGAGATACGTTATCCATTATTATAAGGAGGGGCGGCTCGACACGCGCAAGGCGCTGGCCAAAGTCCGCTCACGCGTGGGAGTGCCGACGGTCGGTCGTAGGCGTTACCTGCGCTGGACTGCCATTGCTGCGACGGTACTGGTCGTGGTCGGTCTCAGCATCTATGCACTGCTGCGTCCGTCTACCGTTACGTTGACAGCCGAGGCCACGCAACAGGTGTATCAACTCTCCGACGGCACGGTGGTGACGCTGTCACCCCATTCGTCCGTCTCATACGCTTCCGGCGACTGCCGCCACGTCAGGCTCACGGGAAAGGCGTTCTTCGACATCCACCACGACGCTGCCAATCCCTTCACTATCAGCGACGAGTGTTACACCATTCGCGACATCGGCACCCGGTTGCAGGTGGAGGAGACGGCTTCCGCCACGCGCCTCACCGTGGTGGAGGGTGCCGCCAGCTTTGGCTCCATCCGACCGGGCAGCAAAGCGATTGCGATTGGTGCGGGTATGTCGGCGGTATTGGACAATGACGACAGCATGCCGCGCTTAGACAGCCACACCGACGTGAACACCACCGCTTGGGCTACGCATGAGTTTCACTTCAGCGATACGCCGCTGTCAGACGTGCTGACCACGCTGAGCCGCTACTACCATGTGCGCCTTACCGCAGACGCCACCGACAAGCGCCTCACGGCCGACTACGACGCTGACAACCTCGACACCATCATCGCCCTCATCCAGCAGACGTTAGGGGTGAGGATAACAAAAGGAAAATAACATAACAGTATGAGACATAACCATTTATCAAGAACGTTTTGGGCGGCTGCAGGACTGTCAGCCTTACTTTTCTGTCTGCTGCCCCTCTCTTCGTGCAAGGACAGTGAAGATATGCCCGACGTCCCGGACCGACCGACTGAGGAGCCTGACACCGTGAAGCAGAAGGTGATTGTTGAGACGCCCCACATTGATGTTGAGGCCAAGGGTGGCGAGGCCTACGTGTTTATTAAGGCTTATTCTACCCTGAGAGACGCCCCGCAACTGGAGGCTGACATGCCGTGGGTGAAGTTGAAACGAAAAGAAATCATCTCAGGGGCGTCAAGTAATACGCGTAAACGGTTTTATGACTTGGTGTATACCCTCAGTGTAGATGAGAACAAAGGCTTGGGGCGCGCAGCCACGCTCACTTTTACCTATACCGACATCAAAGGCAACGATGGCGAGCCTGTGAAGGTGACGCTGCACCAGTGGCCGCGCGACTTTCATTTCTCCGAGACTATCAACGTCAGCCGGCCCGGGCAGCTGCCCATTCTCATGGGCGGCAATACGGCAGCATGGAGCAATCTCAACGAGCTCAAGCTCTCGGGTCAGCTCAACACGGCCGACATGCGCACGCTGCGCCTCCTGCTGAAGCGAAGCGTCAGGTCGCGTGTCACCTATCGCGATGCGAATGGTGGCAAGACCGAAATCAGTACTTCCTCTACGATGAGTCTGCGACAACTGGATATGGGCGACTGCGAGCTCGTAGAGGATGGTGATACGGCTGTTGAGGAGTGTATTGAGGACTTTGACGACACTTACGTCCAGAAACGAAATGCGCTGGGCAAAGATGCTTTCTTTGTGGCCGGATGCAAGCTCGACAGTGTGGTGCTGCCGAAGAATCTCACCGCAATCGGCAGAGACGCTTTCAGAATGTGCGAGCATTTAGGCTACATCGACATTCCGGCAAGCGTGACCAGCATCGGCGATTATGCCTTCCATAACTGTCTGGGCATGAAGGAAATCCGCATCCCGGCCAATTCGGCCTTGAAGAGCCTTGGCATCTATGCGCTCGCCACCGGCTCTTCGCTCAGCAGCATCTCTTTCCCCGCATCATTGGAGGTGGTGGAACGGGAAGGTATTCTTGGCCACGTGGGAGCCAAGAACATCCATGTCAAGTGGCCGGTGCCGCCAACGCTCCAGCGTTTCCGCATCTCCGACAAGACCACGCTCTGGGTGCCCAAAGGTGCGGCCGAGGCCTACAAGGCTGCCTTTGGATGGAACCATGCGAAAGATATTAAGGAAGAATAGCTTTTTAGAAGTCCGGAAGTCCAGGAGTCCTGAAGTCCAGTCAAATGGAGAAGCGAGGAATTGAGAAGTAAGGTTGAGGAGACTGACCACTCAAATCTTAGCTTATTGTAATGACTGGACTTCTGGACTTCCGGACTTCTGGACTTCCATCTATCATATATCATCAAGCATTTGCCGTACATTCTCAATGGCGCTTGCCGCCATGCTGTGAGTTAAAATACAGAGAATACCGATGAGTCGATAATTAATTCCTCACAGTAGGGGGCTGAGCAGTCTGACCAAGCTTGTCCAGAGATGACTGAAGAAGGGTTGACGATGATGGGCATAGACATCGGTGAACAAGCGGCATTGTCGTTGGTCGTCGAGGAATACCTTCTTCATGCGCAGTGCCATACCCTCGTCGTAGAAGAAGATGTTTGACTCAAAGTCATGCTCGAAGCTGCGGATGTCGACGTTGGTGCTGCCGCAGGTGGCGATGCTGTCGTCGCTCACGAGAAATTTCGAGTGGTTGAAGCCCGACTCATAGAGGTAGACTTTGACGCCGGCCTCGATGCTTTCCTGTACATAGCTGAGGCTGGCCCATTCCACGATGCGCGAGTCGCCGTGCATGGGAATCATCAGACGGACGTCGATGCCTGTCAATGCGGCGGTACGCAGGGCAAAAAGCACCGGCTCGGGTGGCAGGAAATAGGGCGTCTCCATGTACACGTAGCGCCGTGCCTCGAGCAGGATGCGCACGTAGCCCTGCATGATGTCGGGCCACTCGGTGATAGGACCGCTTGTTACCACCTGCGCCAGACAATTGTTGTTGATGGCCGGGTCGACGGGTGGATAGTAGTCACGGTTGGTCAGCAGTGTGCGGTCGACGAAGTACCAGTCGATGAGGAACGCACGCTGTATGCCATACACCGCTCCGCCCCGGACACGGAGCATGGTGTCGCGCCACGGTTGTGTACCGGTGCCTTTGACGTAGCGTGTGGCGAAGTTCATGCCGCCGATGAAAGCCTCTGAGCCGTCTATGATGATAAGCTTGCGGTGGTTGCGGTAGTTGGCTTTCGACGTAAAGGCAGGGAACTTCACGGGCATGAACGGATGGACGTCGATGCCTGCGTCGCGCATGCGCTCGAAGAAGTCGTTATTCACCTTCCAGTTGGCTACGTCGTCGTAGATGAGGCGCACCTCCACGCCCTGTCGGGCCTTGTCGATGAGGGCGTCGGCGATGAGACTGCCGAGGGCGTCGTCGTCGAAGATGAAGATGTCGATGTGGATGTGCTTGCGGGCTTGACTGATGGCATGGAGTAGGGCAGGGAAGAACTCGTAGCCCGAGGTGTAGATCTTGACCTCGTTGTCTTTGAATGGCAGAGCCATGCTCTGGTTCTTGAAAAGAAGCATCAGTGGTTTGTGAGTCTCGGGCAGATGCAGGTTGCGCTGCTCAGCAAACTCCAGCATGGAGCGCTTGGTCAATTGGTCAAGCGAGCGCTGGCTGATGAGCCGCTCCTTGCGGGTGTTCTGACCGAAAAAGAAATAAAGCACGATGCCGACGATGGGCAGTGCCCACAGCACCAACAGCCACGCCATGGTCTTGGCGGGCTGGCGGTTGTCCATCAGCACCTTTATCATCACGACGATGACGATAAGGACATAAAGGCCATACCAAAGCCAGTGCAAGTATTCCATATCGCAAAATTAGGTAAAAAAGATGAAAGTAGCGCCAATGAAGTGAAAAAATATCGCAATTATTTCCTTATAAAGTTTGGATATTCTACAAACTTTGCTTATCTTTGCAGACGACAAGGCCGCCGAAGCGACGACCGGACTACTGAAGTCGGGCGTTTATGGGTGCGGCGCAATTCATTAACCCTTTAAAACATTATGGATATGACAAAGAGAAACGAGATTTATAAGGTAGTAGACAGCGCCAACAACAGCATGATGGTGGAGGTGCTCATTCCTTCAGGTGGCGCTCTGGCCTGTGGCACGCCGATGGTAGAGAACACGACCGATGCCGCCAGGGAGAAGCATGTGCCTGTGGTGGAGAAGATTGAGGGTGGCTACCGCGTCACCGTTGGTGAGGTGAACCATCCCATGACTGAGGCCCATTATATTCAGTGGATTGAGCTCATCACCAACCGCAATGAGGTGCTCCGCAAATACCTCACACCAACCGACGCCCCTGTGGCCGAGTTCAAGACCGACGCCGACGAGGTATATGCCCGTGAGTATTGCAACCTGCACGGTCTGTGGCGATCGAAATAATACGGAAAGATACTGATTAGGTAAAAATCGCATCATTCGCTTGCAGGTTTTAGGAAAATGTCTTATATTTGCGTGCAGCGAATCAGATGCGATTTTTATATGGATGATATTAGAAAGAGAAGAGGCTTTAGCAAGGGTCAACGCTGCCAAGAAGCGAAAAAGAGAAATTGCCGCTGAATTGGAGAAGGAGATGAAGACTCAATACGAGAAAGAGACTGGCAAAAAAGCCAATTATTTCTTTGTGTTATGAATCGGCTTGTGATGACCTTATACAGAATGATGCCTCATGTCGCTCCTGGACTTCTAATACCCCTTCACTGTAATGACTGGACTTCCGGACTTCAGCCTTCTGGACTTCTAATACCCCTTCACTGTAATGACTGGACTTCTGGACTTCAGTCGTCCGGACTTCTTCTAATACCTCCCCACTCCCCTCCCTTAGCTAAAAAACTTTAATGCCTTTTGCCGCTCGTGAAAAAGTTAGTAACTTTGCACTTTAGTGTTACTGAATATCAGAAAATTAGCCGTTAGGATGGATCGCACTTTTCAACATCGCTTTACGCTGGGCGCCGCATGCGGCATCGTGCTGCTCTTGTTGGCGACGCTCTACGCCTTTTGGATGCTGAAACCGGTGGTGGGCGTATTGCTGGCACTGGGCTTGGTGATGGTGATGGAACAGTCGCTCCATAAGCAGTACATCTTCCGCGACGATAAGCTCATTATCGACAACGGCCGTCTGATGAAGAACCGCGTCATCGCGTTGAGCCAAATCAGCAGTTGCCGCCCCATGACAACGACTTTTGGCATGGTGCATTACCTGCTCATCAGCTATGGAGCGGCCAACAAGGTAGTGGCCGTGCAGCCCCGCAACGAGCAAGCGTTTATCAACTGTCTGAGGCAGCGCCGGGAAGAGGTGATGGACGCTGAACAGACCCACGGGGAAGCTGACGCCGAACAACCGACCGACAGCGGGGCAGGTACCGGCCGAATGACCGACGGTGGGGCAGACGGAGAATGACGGCAGAAAGGAAGCAAGAGGCATGAAGATAAGGATACTACTTTTATTATGGTTGACGCTGTTGACCTCGCCGTTGCTGGCGCAGGTCGACAACGAGGATTTGTTGGAGGATCAGGATACCACCCAGACCGACACGGCGATGGCTGTGTTGAAGGTGGCGCATATCGATTCCCTCGCATGGCCGAAGAATGTGCAGGCGGGCATCGATGAGCTGCTGAAAGACGATATGTTCAAGACCTCGCAGGTGGGCATCATGATTTATGACCTCGACGCCGATTCTGCCATCTATCGCTACAACGAGCGTCAGCTCATGCGTCCTGCCTCGACGATGAAGGTCATCACCGCTATCACTGCCCTCGATAAGCTGGGCGGCAGCTACCAGTTCAAGACCGACCTTTGCTATACCGGTCAGGTCGTCGGTTCGAGACTCGAGGGCGACGTTTATTGCGTGGGCGGCTTCGACCCGCGCTTCAACAGCGATGACCTGCGTGCCTTTGTGGAGGCCCTTCACCGTATGGGCGTCGACACCATACGTGGCGACATCTATGCCGACGTGGCGATGAAAGATACCAACCTCCTTGGCGAGGGCTGGTGCTGGGACGACGACAATCCTGTGCTGTCGCCTTTGGTGTTTCAGCGCAAGAACATCTTCATGGAGAAGTTTATGGCCGCGTTGTCACGGTCGGATGTCTACGTGACAGGCACCATCGGCATCAGACGTAAGCCCACCGATGCCAATTGCATCGTTTCCCGTTTCCATACTATTGACCAGATACTCATGCGCATGCTCAAGGAGAGCGACAATCTCTACGCCGAGAGCATGTATTACCAGTTGGCCGCCTCGACGGGCAACCGGCCGGCTACCGCCAAGAGTGCGCGTGTGGTGGAGCGGCAGCTTATCTCGCGGCTGGGGCTTAACCCCTCGCGCTACCGTCTGGCCGACGGGTCGGGACTGTCGTTGTATAATTATGTGAGTCCCGAGCTGGAGGTGCAGATGCTGCGCTATGCCTACCGCAACGAGAATATCTACAACCACTTGCTGCCTGCCCTGCCCATTGCTGGCGTCGACGGTACGCTGCGCAGCCGCATGCGGTCGGAGTTTACGCGCGGCAACGTGCATGCCAAGACCGGCACGGTGACCGGTGTGGCCAGCCTCTGCGGCTATCTCACCGCCGCCAACGGCCACCACATTTGTTTCAGTATTATCAATCAGGGACTGATGCACGGTCGCAATGGCCGCAACTTCCAGGACAAGGTATGTCTGCTGCTCTGCCAGCCCTGAACCGAACGATGATAGAAGATGAAGAAAGTAGCTGACGTCATAGATTGGCAACAAGTGATGGAAGCCATTCGGATATGGGCAGAGAAGCTGATCTCCGGCATGGGTTTCACAGGTGCCGCGGTACCTGTGATGCGCCATCTGTTGCTCATCGTCATCGCCGCGCTGCTGGCGTTGCTGTGCGAGGCTGTGTGCCGCTGGGTGATCATCCCGACGGTCGACCGCATCACGCGCCACACCAAGTCGAAGTGGGATGACATCCTCTTTGGCCGCCCGGTACTGAAGAGCCTCTGCGACATCGTACCCGCCATCGTCGTGTGGAAATTGCTGCCGCTGGTCTTTTATCAGTTCTCCCTTTTGCAGGAACTGGTGACGCGCATCACGGCCATCTACATCACCGTGGCCAGCATGCGCCTCTTCTTCGTCTTTATCCAACAACTGAAGTTGCTCGACACCGGTCGGCGCACCAGCGTGCAGCAGTATATACTGTCGTTTCTCGGCATACTGCGTGTGGCCGTCTTCTTCGTGGGCAGCATCATCATCGTGGCCATTGCCATCGGTCAGAACCCGTTGAAGCTCTTTGCCGGACTGGGTGCCACCTCAGCCATTCTCATGCTCGTCTTCAAGGATACCATTGAGGGACTCGTGGCCGGTATCCGCCTCACCTCAGCCAACATGCTTCATGTGGGCGACTGGATTACAGTGCCCGGCACCGAGGTCAATGGCGTGGTGACCGAGATGAACCTCACGACGGTGAAGGTGCGCAACTTCGACAACACCATCTTCACCATCTCGCCCAAGACGCTCGTCAGCGGCACCTTCCAGAACTGGAAGGGCATGCAGGGCAGCGGTGGCCGTCGCGTGAAGCGCATCATCTATTTCGACTTCCGCAGCATCCGTAAGGTGGAGCTGACCGCCAAAGACGGTGAGACGACCATCACCACCAATATGGCGCAGTTCCGGCAGGCTGCCGAAGACTATTTGGCCAGCGACCCGCGCGTCAACACCGAACTGATGTATATGGTCCGCCAGATGGAGCCCACGCAGTGCGGCCTGCCCGTGGAGGTGTATTTCTTCCTCCGCGTGAAGGAGTGGAAGGAATATGAGCATCAGTTGGCCGACATCATGGAGCAGCTGTTCTTGTTGGCCGCCGACAAGGGACTGAAGATTTACGAGCAATATCCTGAACAATAGTATCGTTTGCGATTACGATGATAGACAGATTAACGGTAGAACGGATTAAGGAAGCCGCCAACATTGTTGACGTGGTGTCGGAGTTTGTCACGCTGAAGAAGTCGGGGGCAAACTACAAAGGTCTGTGCCCCTTCCACAACGAGAAGACGCCGTCGTTTATCGTCTCGCCGGCCCGCGGCACCTGCCACTGCTTTGGCTGCGGCAAGGGCGGCAACGCCGTGAACTTCATCATGGAGCACGAGCAGATGACCTATGTTGAGGCGCTGCGGTGGCTGGCCAACAAATACCATATTGAGATTAAGGAGCGCGAGCTGACCTCGCAGGAGAAGGAGGAACAGTCGAAGCGCGAGTCGATGTATATCGTCAACGAGTGGGCCGGTCACTATTTCGAGGACTTGCTCCACAACCACGCCGACGGTGTGGCCATCGGCATGCAGTATTTCCGGTCGCGTGGCTTCCGTGACGATGTGATACGCGACTTCCATCTTGGCTTCGACCTCACCGACCGTCTGGCTTTGGGGCGTGCGGCTTTGCAGAAAGGTTATAAGGAGGAATTCCTGCTGTCGACGGGCATCTGCTATAAGAATGACCGCGGCGAGCTCATCGACCGCTATGCCGGTCGCGTGGTCTTTCCGTGGATTGGCGTCAGCGGTAAGGTCGTCGGCTTCACTGCCCGCGTACTCGACCAGCGCACGAAGGGCGTCAACCAGAAATACGTCAACTCGCCTGACAGCGACATCTATCATAAGGACCATGAGCTCTACGGCATCTGGCAAGCCAAGAAAACCATCGCCAAGGAGGACTGCGTGTTTATGGTTGAGGGACAGGCCGACGTCATCTCCATGTATCAGTGCGGTATCAAGAACGTCGTGGCCAACTCGGGTACGGCACTGAGCATCCATCAGATACACATGCTCCACCGCTTCACGTCCAACATCACGCTCATCTACGACGGCGATGCGGCCGGTATTCACGCCGCCCTGCGCGGTACCGACATGCTGCTCTCCGAGGGCATGAACCTGAAGGTGCTGCTCCTGCCCGACGGTCAGGACCCTGACGAGTTTGCGCGCTCGCATGGCGCTGACGAGTTCAAGCAGTTCATCGCCGACCATCAGATGGACTTCATCCAGTTCAAGACGCAATTGCTGCTCCGCGGTGAGACCGACCCGACGAAGCGCGCAGCAGCCGTCAGTTCGATTGTAGAGAGCATCTCCGTCATCCAGAACCAGATACTCCGCGACACCTATATCCACGACTGCGCCCAACGCATCGGCATGAGTGAGACGACGCTCATCAATCAGATGAATGCCTTTATCCGCGCCCGCCGTA
>Ga0310695_10007538_pt1 | contig 17324 bp, 13 predicted proteins | sample RumenRJG_04DNA_FD_203882 | JGI IMG/M metagenome (GOLD analysis project Ga0310695, IMG submission 203882) | Bovine rumen microbial communities from Lethbridge, Alberta, Canada - RJG_04 (v2) (version 2) | ecosystem: Host-associated > Mammals > Digestive system > Stomach > Rumen | place: Canada...
AAATCCTGGGCAACTTTTTGTTGCTCAGGAACTTATAAATAAAGTTAAATTATAGTGTTGCGGAATTAAGGGTCAAGAAAAACAATTCCGAAACCAATAATGGCGGGATTCCCTTCCCACCTAACACAAAAATAGCGCTGGCTTGAAAAACACAAGAAAAAATAAGTATTGAAAAAAGATATGATATTGGTCTAAATAGGCCAATTATGCATAGTGCCAAAAATACAACTCCAAAAAGTGTCATTATTGAAATGTATGCATCCAGCCCCTTTTTAGCCATAAACCTTAGCCCCAGCATTTGCTGGGGATTCGGGAGTTTTAAAGGAATTTGGATTTGGTTGTTTTTATACGTTTTTAACCTAAAACCTCCTGGGCGATAAGCTCATAATCACTTCTACCCTCGGTAACCATCTTGAAGAAACCGTTGAAGAAGTCAAGTGCAGCTTTCTTCTGGAGCTTGCATGTCTCTATAAATGTCAGCCATGCAGATGCCACCTCGCCACCTTTCTCACTGCTGAATCCGCCAAAGTTCTTCCGCAGGTTGGTAAATGGCCGGACGGCACGTTCACAACAGTTGTTGTTCATGCATATAGACGCTATAGTAGCACAAGCATGACTACTATAATTGTCATCAAAAGTCAAAACGATATCCATATTTATGTTACAAGAATTTTCATATTTTTCGATTAAGACTAAAATCGCGATTCTCTTATTTGCCGAACAACGATCCTATTCTAAAATGCAAATATCTCCATATCCTAACAAATGGAATTTTGCGAAAAGTATAATTGTTCACTCGCTTTCTTAACAAAGGGTCTTTTCCAACTAAGCACTCTAGATTATTAATTAAATCCTTTAAACCCTGAGAAACTCTTTTTGAATATACCAAAAACACCACATAAATCTGGTAAATTGGATTTGTTATTATTTCGATTAACGCTTCCTTTCGATAGATCCCAAAATCAGACTTACAAATAAAGTCATCAATAACTCTAATTGCGACTTTATTCAAATGGTCTATATCTCGTATAATATTCTCTCGCTGCATGGTCTGGCCCTCCCTGCCAATAGAATACTGATACAAATTTAGGTCAAGGAAAACTATGGTTTGGGCTTTGCTCATGGGGAAATAGCAGTATTCTATATCGGTATAACTGATTTCTGTTTGCAGTTTAAGACCTATATCGCGAATAAGTGAAGTCCTATATGTCATTGCATGCATGACCAGCAACTCTTTTAGTTTTAATTTTGCAGCATCGCAGTTGTCAACCTCATACACACTATTATATTCCACTAAATGGCTATGAATGTGATTCGATTTGCCTTTCTCCACTTTGGTGTATCCTGTAATCACTATGTCCGAGCTAACATCCCGCAGCATCTGAATAAATTGCTTCAATTGGTCGTTGTCAAACCAATCGTCTGCATCGAGCAATCTAAAAAATTTACCTGTCGCCTCTTTAAGGCCGCAGTTTACACACGACCCATAGTTGCCATTTTCCTTGTCAATCACTCTAAACACGTTTGGATATCCGTCTTGATATTCATGAGCGATTGCCGATGACGAATCCTTACTGCCATCATTGATAACCAGGACCTCCAGTTGTCCGAACTGTTCCTTGTCTTCTATAATAAGCGAATCCAAACACTTACGGAGATATTTCTCCATATTATAGGTTGGAATAATTATTGAAAGAATCTTTTCCATGAAACAATATTGAAAAAAGGGCACCGGGGAATGCCGATGCCATTATTGGGTATAAAAAATATATTCTACTTAGATTATCTGATTACCCACTCCTCAGGAATGCGAGTTTTGAAATCAAACTTTACGCCGATCTTAATAACCTTGCGCCCTTCGGTCTGATATGGAAGGGCATAATCTTTGGTGCCAATCTGCTCAAGGGCTTCCTGGGCTGTGCCATTGACCTTCAACTCGAAGACATACGTTGTATCAGGCATCCAGACCACCATATCTACCCTACCGCCAGCCACTTTCACCTGCGTACGGACATACACGTTCAGCATCGAGAATATCAGATACAGCGTATATTCATAAAAGCCCTCTGCCGTAGCAGCCTCAGCCAACTTCTGTTTGAAGCCCTCCACATATGGAATGCCAGCCATATAGCTCTTCATCTCGCGCATTGCCAAATCGGCATCACCCTGCCGTAGTGCCGTCCAGAACTTTGCAGCAAATCCCATCTGGACATCGGCATCGTTCAGGCCTGTATAAATAGGCAACAGACCACGGGTATAACCTATGCGCACCTCCTGATTAGGGATAGACAGTGTATAAGCCTGCAAATCGCGGTCGTAGCTTTTTATCGTAAGATAACCGCTCTGATAGAGTAGCGGCAGTGCATCATGCATATTCTCTGTGGGCTGGTCGAAAGCGGATGATGGCACCTCCAGTCGATCGAGCGACACGACATCGGTACGGAAGTGCAGAAGCTGGTGAATCAGAAAGGTTGGAGTGCCCGAAGCAAACCAGTAGTTTTCAAGTTGCTGATCACCTAAAGCATTCAGCAAGCTGTAGGGATTATAGATATCCTCCGAAACCGAGGCAAAGTGGTAGCCGTCATAGCGTTCCTTTATCTTTTGGAACATCTCATCGGGCGAGCAGTCATACACCTTAGCCATCGCCTCTATGTCTTCTGCAAGATCGCGCCTAACTTCCTGCTCCGTTATTCCACAGATAGCTGAGAAGGCAGGAAGCATGGTCACATTCTTCAAGTTGTTGATGGTAGAAAAGATGCTGAGCTGTGAAAATTTTGTGACACCTGTGATAAAACAGAACTTGATCTTTGCCTCTTGTTTTTTGAGTCGCTGATAGAACTCCTGCATCACTTCGCGCACTTCTTTTAGTCTTTCGTCCTCATGTAACACATCCAGTAATGGTGCATCATACTCGTCTATGAGTACCGCAACCTGTTTACCTGTCTGCTCGCATGCTCTGTCTAAAAGTCCTCCCAAGCGCATGCCAGGAGTGGTTTCTTTCGGATTCTCGCCATAAATCTTTTCGTATGGAGCCAGAATATTTTCCAATTCTTGCCTTATCTGGGCGGGCGGCATGTGCTTGGCGCTGCTCAAGTCCAGACGGAACACAGGGTATTGCTCCCACTCCTGCTCCATCTCCATGATTTTCAGCCCTTCGAAGAGTTTACGCTCACCCTTGAAATACGACTCCAAGGTTGATGTCAGCAATGACTTGCCAAACCTGCGAGGACGGCTCAGGAAGATAAACTTGGCATAATGAGCCAACCGCCACATTTGGTCTGTTTTATCTACATAAACATAGCCACCCCGAATTATCTCCGAGAATGTCTGTATGCCTATGGGATATCGTCTAGAAGTCATCTTATTACATTAAATTTTCGGCAAAGATAGTAATTTAGAGTGAAATACCAAAGAAAATCATAAGTTTTTTATCGATTTGCCTTATTCTATCTCCCTATCTCCATAGCCAACACTTTCTCCACAATCGGAGCCATATCATAATACTTATATTCTGCCAAGCGGCCACCAAACAGTACATTCTCTTCTTGTGCTGCTATAATACGATATTGATCTGCCAAACTATTATTTCGCTCATCATTGACTGGATAATAAGGCTCCATACCGTCCTTATACTCCGTACTGTATTCCTCTGACACAACCGTCTTTGGACAATCATATACCGCTTGACCGAACATTTCGAAATGCTTATGTTCAATGACGCGGGTATATGGCTTTTCGTGCGAAGTGTAGTTAACTACTGCATTACCTTGATAGTTCGGCATATCTTCAACTCTTGTCTTGAATGAAACTGTCCTCCAATCAAGTTTACCATACTTGTAGCCAAAGTATTCATCAAGCTGTCCCGTATAGACAATCTTATCGGCTATACCTTCCCAATATTTACGATTCTCAAAAAAGTTGGTATTAACCTTCGTTTCTACTCCGTCCAGCAGTCCCTCTATCAATTTATTATAACCACCAATAGGAATACCTTGATATTTGTCGTTAAAATAGTTATTATCAAAAACAAAGCGCACTGGTAAACGTTTGATGATAAAAGCTGGCAGTTCTTTACATTTACGCCCCCATTGTTTCTCGGTATATTCTTTGATTAAAGTCTCAAAGATATCCTTTCCCACTAATGTCAAAGCCTGCTCCTCCAAGTTCTGAGGCTCATGACCATTCAATGCAGCAACCGCCTCTGCTTTTTGTTCCTCTATCTTCGCTTTTGCCTCATCAGGTGTAGTCACTCCCCACATCTGATAGAAGGTATTCATATTGAAAGGCAAATTATAAAGTTTGCCTTTGTAGTTAGCTACAGGCGAGTTTGTATAGCGATTAAAGGACACAATGGAATTGACAAAGTCCCACACCTGCTTATTTGAGGTATGGAATATATGCGCCCCATACTTGTGTACATTAATACCCTCAATACTCTCGCAGTAGATATTGCCACCCAGATGTGGGCGCTTGTCTATAACCAAACATTTCTTGCCCATCCTTCTGGCACGATAGGCAAAGGTGGCTCCAAACAATCCTGAGCCAACTATTAAATAATCATACTTTTTTTTGTGTTTACTCAGAGAATCAACCATAAGATTTAATTAGCTATTTCGTATTTGAGAAATTCGAAAGACTCTCTTGTCTCTTTATCCATCATTTTAGACACTCTTTGGTGGTCTATACATTTCATCCATTCATTTGGATGGTTATCATATATTTTATATAATAACCCATATCTCTCAAAAAGATCATACATACGTGTATTTTGGGAGCCAGCCTCTTGGTCATCCCTATTTTTCAGCATATGAACAAATTCCTTTTTAAATTTTAATGCAAATATTGTGGCATGAAAAGAGTCCATACAAATATAAGAAGCATGACTTAACAAATAAACAAATTCATAAGGTCCGCCATTTTCATAATAAATATCCCCACCAATATGAATATCATTGGTTGTGCAATTCATGGATATAACCCGCAAAATCCCTGTTTGAGATTTAACATCCTCAATCATTTTTACATATTCTACAAGACGCTTTCTACCTATAAAATAGCAGAAGATGTATTTTTCCGGCAACTCAAATTCTATCTTAGCACGATTGCCAAACTCCTCCCATTCTTCAGTACTGAGCAGATATGTGGGATCTACAACTAGCTGAACATCATTACGACCAAGAAGCTTATTCAGCATATTCACAGATGATTGTTCACGGACGGCAATGTGCTGGAACTTCAACAAATCTTCCTTTGCACGCTGCTCCACATCCTTCGGAAAACATGGCCTTGCTATACTTGAAGAATATGCCACTCGCTTCTTGTTGCCAGCGAACTCCAAGAACATCATAGGATTGAAGCCTCCACAATAGGGATTCCATATCTGGTCGCTGCCAGTTATAAAAAGATCTGCATCTTTTACCACCTCATCATACTGTTTTTTTATATAAAGTCGCTTCATCCTATAGTTGCCATCCTCGAAGGTAAAAGAATATACCTTCTTCCACTGAAGAGTACGGCACTTAAGAAGTTTATATACCCGCTCATAGCCTGGCAATAAGCTAAACCAATAGCGTATATAGTTATTGGGTAGCTTTAGTATATATGGAGGAGTATCTGGCTTCGCTAACCTCTCCTCTGCTCTCTTATCCTTTATCCGTTTTACCATCTGCTTGGGGAGAACACATTTTACTATTGCCTTAATGTAGAAAGCCAAATTCTTAGGAGGGTTCTCCCTCCCATTATATATAAACTCCACATCATGTCCCATATCGCGAAGCACCTTATTAAGTGCATAGGACTGAAGACATGTACCAAAATTAGGGTGCGGAGCAAAAGTTACTAACTTTATTTTCATTTTTTGAAAAAACTCTTTAAGGTGGACATTCCCTTTTCACCAACAACAGACCGAGCAATGTTTTTTGCATCATGCTTGATGGCTTCTTTCGTATCGACAATCAATTCTTCCATTAGTTTCAAAGCCCCAGTTTCTTCCTCAGTTGTGGTAAACACCTCTAATACCATAGGTCTATCGGTTATTGCAGGTGTCAGAAATCTTTCGGAAGTCTCTATAAATTCACTCTTATTTATTGCTGAAAGATATTCATAACCCAACGACTCTGCCCAACCTTTCACAACCTGGGGCGACTGATTACCATAATGTCCTCCAGCGGCAATATATTTATCCGTTTCATCTCCAAACATTGCCCCGTTATGGTTAATGAGACGGAATTCCATTCCTTTACCATTATTAATTACTAATATTCTCACATTGTTTGCCACATGTCGGTTACCGAGTGAGTTCATATCATAGAAAAAAGACAAATCGCCCACAACAGCAAAGTGGAGTTGATTCTTGTTTGCAAAAGAGGAACCTATTGTAGTTGATAATATTCCATCTATTCCAAATCCACCAGTATTACTATGGACCTCAATGTTTGACGGTGTTTCAAAATAATTCCATGAGCGTAAGCTGTTTAATATTCCTAAATACAGAACCGAGTTGCCTGGAATTCTTAAACTTATCTGTTGGGCTATCCAATTGTTGCTGAACGGCAGTTCTGGAATAAGATTATTTATACGCGTTATTTCTTCTTTCCATTCTTTACAGTAACTCTCATCCGAGTCTTTTCCTTTAGAGTAATTCTCAAAGAAATAAGATTCGGGCATATCAAACACAGCTGTCAGTTTTCGGAACTGATCACGCATCTCACCATCAAGTGAAACCCTCCAAATGCGTTTTGGCCTGAACATAAAAGCGTCATAGGCTCCCGACATTTCTCCAATGTGAATTAATAAATCCATATCAAGAAGCGGTGAATGATACTTTGTCTGCAATCCAACCAATGAGTTATTTACCCTATACTTCCCATGGTAATTGCTTGTCTGATCACAGAAAACAACAGCATTATGTACTCTGCAAAATTGATCAAGTACTCTTGTTTCATACTCAGACCAGCGGGCATGAGCACCAACAAAGACTGCAATTCTACCTTCTGGAAATTTTGGAAGTGTACTATTGAAAGTGTAACGCTCGATTTTAACAACTTCAGGAAGTGACTGTACACTATAGTCTCTGCTATACGTTGTCGTGAGATTGATATGGACAGGGCCACCACCCCTCCATGTAAGTGCCTGTAAAGCCTTGTTTATTTTAATAGTGCAATCCCACTCGTCGATCTTATCCTTGACAGTCTGAAGATGTACGCTTTCGACAGCAATATCCCGAGGACGGACACTTCTGTCTGTCACCTGTGCTATGAGATGTCCTACTTTTGAAATATCCTGAGTTGATGTGATTGCCAGCACAGGTAATTTTCTATAGAAAGCCTCTGTTAGGCCTGGCATATATTCACGAGCAGAAGTTGCCCCTGTACAGCTTATAATGACAGGCTCTCCGCATTGTTCAGCCATGCCACATGCCATATAGGCAGCACTCCTTTCGTCGATGCACGAGTACATTTCAAAAAAAGGATCATGTTGCATACTGGCAACAAGAGTTATATTAGTCGCCCCAGGAGATGCTATCACCTTACGGATACCATAGGCTTTTAGCAATGACAGCAAAATCAAATGATTTTTTTCCGAAACATATTTGTATTCCATAATTTTCAATTTTAGGCAGCCAGTTTATATTCTTGACCAGAATACTGGCCACATTTTACGAAATCACAATTATAATGCTTTTCGGCGAGTCTTATTTTACCCCCCCCCATTTGCTTTTTGACTTTTCCTAACATTCGGGTTCCTATACTTTTCTTTATCACTTTTTTTATCATATTCTTCATCAATGTCTTGTTGTCACTATAGAGATGAGCCATCATCTGATAAGCAACATCCTCATTCTTATAATCCACAAATATTTCCAATAACATTGGTTTCCCTGATTCTGATGGCAGAAGAAATCTCTCTTTATGATGAAGCACTTCCTCTTTCGTGATTGCGCTCATATATTCAAAACCAAGATTCTCTGCCAACTGCCTAATGACTTGAGGCGACTGGTTATGGTAATGTCCTGCTGCTGCCAAAAATTGGTCACCTTCATCACCAAGAACAGAGGCAGGGGAGTGGGAATTTCTCATCTCCACACCACGGCCATTGTTCAAGACAAGAATTCTTACATTATTCCCAATATAATTGTTTTTAAGAATGTTTACATCGTAAAAGAATGCCAAGTCGCCAAGGAAGCAATAGTGTATTCTCTGTCGATCAATAATTGAGGAACCAATCATCGTGCTTAGTCCACCGTCAATACCGAAACCACCAACATTGGAACTTGCACAGACACCGTTTGGCAGTTCAAAATAGTTCCATGAGCGAAGTGAATTGAGAATGCCGAGATAAGTCTTGCTTCCAGCAGGCATATCTTTATAAAATTGGCTTGCAACCCAAATATTGCTCAGCGGCAAATCTTTTATTCTTCTGTGCATATCTTCATTAAGAGTCTCACAAGCAGCAAGATAGGAAGCCTTACAGTCTGTAGAGGTGGTATATGCTTTGAAGAAAGAACTCTCTTCCATCTCAAAAACTGAAGTAAGTTTACCAAATGTATCCCTTATCTCACCGTCTGGACTTACCCGCCATACCTGGTGTGCACTCAGTTTGAGGCTTGGCGTATCACCCGATACTTCTCCTATATGAATAAGCAGCGAGACATGACGCAAGGATATGTCAGCATCCATCTGAGTCAGGGGAAGGGCGAACTGAACACGGTATTTCCCTTTATAACTACTGGTCTGGTCACAAAACACTACAGCATCATAACAGCCACAGAATGCATCTATACATGCGATTTCCTGTTCAGAGAAATGTCTATGTGAACCTATATAGATAGCTTTGCGTCCATCGGGAATTTGAGGCAACTTGTCAAAGGGGAAATATCGGTGGATAACATGCACAGGAGGCAAATGCTTTACCGTAAAATTACGACTATAGCGAGTGAACAGATTAATGTGTACTGGCCCACCACCATGTCGCACTGACTCGAGAATAGCCTTGTTTACTTCTATCTCACAATAATGTTCTTCCGACTTGTCTTTAACGACGATGGCCTCTACGCTCAACTTCACAAGGTCATGTGGCAGCTGTCTTCTGTCTATATTCTGATCAAGAAGATGACCTATGCGATGACTCCCCTGATGCGATGTAATCGCAATAATTGGAAGTTTCTTATAGTATGCTTCCGTCAAACCAGGATAATAATTGCGTGATGCAGTAGCACCCGTGCAAGATAAAACGACTGGCCTCCCTGTGTTCTCTGCTATTCCGCATGCCATAAAAGCAGCACTTCGCTCATCAACGCAGGAATATACATGGAAGAACGGATCATTCTGAACACTTCCCACAAAGCACATATTGGTAGTGCCTGGGGATGCTACAATATTATGTATCCCATGAGCCTTTAGAAGTGAGACAATAATCTGCACGTTACGCTCATCTGAATATCTTATCATATTTATAATTTTATATCGTAGTTTACATCTTCATATGTAAGCAAACCAGCTCCACCCGTCATATATACAATATCGCCAACAACCATTTTGCCGATACCGCTACACAATACCACAGCCATGTTTGCGATTTCCTCTGGCATGGCAAAACGCCCCATAGGGTTTGCCTCAAGTGTGATATTGTTTTGGTCGGTATGGAGCATTGGAGTGGCAGTGGGACCAGGAGCCAAGCCATTAACCGTGATGCCGTAAGGAGCAAGCATTTTGGCTAATCCAAGTGTCAAGCCTCTCATGCCCCACTTGCTTAATGTATATGCAGATATAGCTGGTCGCAGACTAGAACTTGATGCCACATTGAGTATGTTGCCTTTGACGCTGTTTTCCTGCATATGCTTTGCGACTACTTTGCTTAAGAAAAAGGCACCTCGTAGATTTGTATCAAAAACAGCATTATATTCGTCTAAAGTTGTAGTGTCGATGTTCCCACCTAAAAGACCAGCATTATTGACAAGGATATCTAATGTTCCATCAACAGTAAGTTCAAGAATCTCATTAAACTTTCGTTCAAAACTATCAACATCAGTATTATCGAGAATGACTCCTTTTACCCCCCCCAGGCCGTCTGTAAGTGTACTGTTAATAGAATCAACAGCATTATTCAGTTTCTCCTGATTACGGCCTGTTATAATGACATCTGCTCCTGATTTCACAAAGGCTGTGGCTATGGAATAGCCAATACCACTCGTTCCACCCGTAATTAGAGCAGTTCTCCCTTTTAGGAGATGATTATAATCAATGCTTACAACATTTGCTATTGTCCTTTTTTCTGGGACAAACAACTTAACCGCCTTCTTGACTATTTGCTTTATCCTACGTTTATCCATACAAATTAACCTTTAATCCTATGAGGAAATATTTTCTTCAAAACATAACTGACAAGGAACTTCTTCTCATTTGAGGTAAGGCCTATCAGATACACTGCCCCCAAAGTACTAACAATGCATAGTACCGATACTAATAGGAATCTTATTAAAGAATCCTCCATGACAGACAGACCTAAATATGGCAATATCACTGATGTTAAACTTACAGGTATAATTACCACGAGGACTTTCTTTACATACATCATGGGAGGAAAATTTAGCAATCCCTTCATCACATATAATCGCACAAAGATAACCATAAAATAGATGATGATAAATATAACATATGCAGAAGCAGCCGGCATACCAAGATAAAAGGCCAGCCATGTAAATGGGAAAACTGTATAACCCACTGCGGAAATAATTATCGAATATCTTTTTATATCTCCTGTTGCCATACATGCTGCTACACAAGTATTCCCCAACATGTTCATAATGGCGGCAAAAATAGAAAGGCGCACAAACAGAACTGCGTAGTCAGGAACCAGTTTTAACCAAAGTCCAAGGATAAATTCCGTTTCCATAATAATAGGCAAAGCTATTAAAAGCAGCATGAAATAAGAAAACTTTGCGCCCCTACATATCAGAGAAAAGAACCGCTCAGTATCATGCTGAGCATAACTTTTTACCAACTGAGGATTAATAGCAGTCATAAAGTTATTCACGAATGTCATAACGGCACCTTCAACCTGAGCCGCGACTCCTCTTGCTGCATTAATCCTAACACCAAAAAAGATGTTGGAAAGAATATTTAGTCCCTGAGTATTTACAATCCAACAGGTATTTGTTAGGAACTGCCATCCGGAAAAGCCTGCCATCTCACGCACCAATGACTTGTTATATGACAAATGATACTCACATTCAGAGAAATGAGACTTACAATACAATGTATATACAATTCTTACTATGAGAGCAACCAAGACAATAAGAACGGAGTAAACAATCAATTTATCTGTAGTAAACAGTGGTAGAACAAGAACAACGGTTAGCCTGAGAACAGCATCGAGAATGCCTATATAAGCAAAAGCCGTCATGTGTTCATGAGCAATAATACATGAATTATAGGGCAAACTCAGCAAATTTATGACAAAAGCCAAAAGAGAGCAGTGTAAGACCCAATTAGCAGCAGAAAGTCTCTCTGCTGGAATATTCATATATGTATTAAGGAACCATAATCCTAAAGTCTCGCCCAGTAATAAAACAAGGGCAGATAAACCTATCTGAATATTTACGGATGAAACAAAAACTTCCTTTAGCTTGGCAAAGTCACCTTTGCCCAACTCGAAAGTAATAAAACGACTGATTGCATTTGATATTGAGCCAGACACAACGCTAAACATAGCTATTGCACCGCCTACGACATTATATATGCCATAGTCGTCGACACCAAGCACATCTAAAACAACTCTGGATGTATATAGCGATACAAGCATCAACACAATAGTACGTATATATAGTACTATCGTATTCTTTGCCAACCGCTTATTATTAACTTGGCTGTCCTGACTCATCTGAAATATACAGAGATTAATCTATACCTCCATCGCTAACACTTTCTCGACTATTGGAGCCATGTCGTAGTATTTGTATTCAGCCAAGCGGCCACCGAAGATTACATTCCGCTCTTGGGAAGCAAGCTGCCGGTATTGGTCTGCCAGCGCATTGTTGCGGTCATCATTCACTGTATAGTATGGTTCCATACCCGGTTTGTATTCCGAGGCGCCTCACTATACATCTCGAAGATTGGAGACTTCTCCACCTCCGCATAGATTCCCTGTTCGATACCTGTCACAATCGATGCACCCGGCACGATGTCCGCATTCATCGACCTGTATTTTCCTGCCCAGTCCGTATGCTCTCCGAAAAGGCACAAACGACCAGGGACAAATAAATTCAGTTTAATTTATTAATGTAAAATGCCAATTTATTAAGTTTGTGGGATGTAAAAATGTTAAAAAGATTTGGGATGTGTCTTCTCTGGCAGAGGATATTATCTACAGAATTTTTATAATGTCACTTTTTCATGAAAATATCATTTTTTATTCTAAGTGATTTAATATCAGATTGTTATATCAAATGATATTTCTTGGTTGTATATCATTAACTTCATGCATAACAAAACAAGTTGTTTTGTCTTGTAAGAAGCTATCTTTTGGCCAGTAAAATGCTATTTCTTCAATAGTAAAACAAGTTGTTTTGGTATGAGAGAACCTATTCCTAGAACATTCGTTCATTAGGATCTGCTGGTAGAAGACAAAGAGAATTCTGCAAGAATTCGAGGGGAATTGTGGCGGAATTCGAAGGGAATTCTTGAAGAATTCTTATCCCATCTTATGTGTGGTCTTACTTCGATACAGCGAGGATGAAGGTGGCGACGGACATGAGCATGCTGGTGAGGGTGAACTGTGTTATTGTTGTTTCTCTTCTGGCTTGGAGGAACGGTCGCGGGTTAGGAGGAAAGTGAGGTCTTCAAGCGAGAGTTCGTCGAAGTCGGGGGTGGGATTGCGACGGAGACTGGCGAGAAGGGACTGTAGATGTCCTGTTTTTCTCCAGGCATATAATGTTGTACTTATGAAAGCCAAGATGAGGAGGGCAAGACAGATGACGGAACGTTTGGGACCAGCCTTGCGCACGGGGACTGTGGCTGGCTGGAGGGTGGTGAAGGCGGGAGTTTCTTCCTGCACTTTTGCCTCGGCCATCTGCAAACGGGCAGACAACTGGGTGTAGGCTGTCTGAGCTAGCTGCAACTCTGTTTGCAGTTCTGACTGCTCACTACGCACACGTTCCAAGAAGGCTCGCTGATTGGCATCAGCATAAGCTGCATGCTTTTTACGGGCATTCTCATACTTTTGCTTAGCCTCGGCATAGAGCTTTTGAGTGTAATCCATATCAACACGTGCCTTGCGGGTACGGTAGTCGGTGATAAAATCCTGAAGGCGGGTCTGCACAGAGTCGGCTAACGTTGCTGCAATGAGGGGATCTTGATCTGTTACATCAATCGTAATCACAAAGGTCTTTTTATCGACATCACATATCACCTTCTTCTCCATCTTTTCTACGATTGCCATTTGTTCCTTTGTCAGACGGAAGGGATTCACCTTATCTGAGGTTTCCTTTTCAAGGCCGAATATTGAACTAACGACAGAAGATATGCCCTTGCCGACTGCCTTCATGCCAGCAGACCACCAAGGGAGACGCTGATGATTCTCCAGATAATCATAATAGGTCATGGCTGTATCACCATCTTCTTGCTGCACCTTGACAGGGAAGAGAGAGGCACGGAAGGCTACGCTGTTCATAAGGTCTGGATACAGATTCGGCATGATGGCATCTGCCCCTGCACTGGCACTACCAAGATTGACACCGAAGCTGCTGGCAAGGGATGCAAGGCCACTTGTTCCCTTGTTTCCTCCAGGAATTTCAGGTGCCAACATCACCGTACATTTATAATAGTTCGGGATGCTCAAGGTGATGACGGCAGAAACGAAGAAGGTTATACTAAGAACCTTATAATAAAGTTTCTTATGTTTCTTAATATCTTGCCAAAGTTGACCGAGGGTTGGTTTCTCCTGGGGTGTTTCTTTTTGTTCGTTGTCCATATTTTCTTTATTTCTTGATTAAATTGGCAACTGAGACAAACATGGTGGCAAGGGAGGCCATAGAGGTACCGATGCCGAGCCATTGCTGCAGGTTGTTGTTATTGCGCGACTTAGAGGGTACGACAATTTCGCAACCTGGTTCTATCTTGCCTTCATTGGCCTTCGCCATCGTGCCGTTTTGATAGACTATATACGTGTGGCTCTTCTTGGCGCGATCGCCAAAGCCACCTGCCTGCTTGATATAGTATTTGTAGTTCTCTCCATCCTCAAAAGCGACTGTGTTAGGGGCATTCACATCACCACTGATACGCACGGTGTGGTTGAAGCGCGGGATAATCAGGCGATCACCATCCATCAGCTCGATATCTTGAGTAGAACCAGGATTAGCCAAAGCCTCGTCAAGATGAATTCCAACGGTATAAGTATCGCTCATCGCTATCTTGTTGAGTGCAATGGAGTCTTTGCCATCAGCACTCTGACGCGCCATCTGGATGACAGCTTCCATACGGGCCTTCTCGTCAGCAGTCATCTTACGAACCAGACGGGCACCGCGGACATAAGCACCTGGCACCACGCCGCCTGCCGACTTCACGACATCGCTCAGGCGCTGGTTCTTCTGCTCCATCGTGTAACTGCCCTCGAAGGCTATCTCACCTTCGACGGTGACACGGATAGGATCCTGGAACACAGGGCTGCGGCGCACCTGCACGATATCGTAAGGCTCAAGGGTGAAGTTCGTCTGATCAGCCAATGAGAAGCTGAAGGTCTTGGCAATCTCCATCGTGGCTTCAGCAGCGTTGGGATCACGCAGACGACGAGAGACATCAACCTTGATAGTAGATGCACGGTCAGTGAGTCCGCCAGCCTGCAGTATCAAGTCTTCAATCGTCATCCGGTCTGCAAACTCATAGGTGCCTGGGAAGATGACCTCACCTGTGATGGTGAGGGTACGAAGGTTCTGGTGCTCTGCGAGCGTGGGGATGAAGAGAATATCCTCGTTCTGCAGGGGAATATCAGCTACAGAGCCTCTGAGGATGCCCTCCAGGTCGATGGTGATGACCTCCTGCGTGCGGTTGGGCTTCAGGCGGCGAAGTACCGCCTTGCTGGTCATCGCCTCTTCGGTCAGGCCTGACGCACGTTCGATCAGGCTACGAACGGAGTTGACCTCTTCGCCATACTGATACATACCCGGGCGGAAAACTGCACCCTTGATCTCGACCATGTTCTTGAAACGGTCGTAGATCTGATCGATGCTCACCTGGTCGCCATCCTCGAGCTTGAAACTGTTGTAGTCGAACTCCTCGACGTTATAGACGCTCTTCATCTCCTCGCTATTACGGAGCACACGAATGAGCTTCTTATAAGCATCGCCCGTGAAGCCACCAGCGTATTTGAGCAGGGCTGAGAGACTCTCACCCTTGCGCATCTCGTAGGCCATCGGGCGCTTTACCTTTCCTGAGATGTCAACAATGCAATCGTAGGTGCCCACCTGGATGACATCATTGTCCTGCAGGCGTACATTGCCCGCCAAACGGCCATTCAGGATAAACTCATAGACATCGACCACGGAGATCTGGCGTCCCTGGCGGAACACCTTGATGCTGCGGAGGGTACCCAAATCGCTGATACCACCAGCCATATAGAGGGCATGGAAAACGGTGGCAAAGGCACTCAGGGTATAGGTGCCTGGCACACGTACCTCACCCATGACATTCACCATGATGGAGCGGGTCTGACCCAGCGAGGTCTTGATTTCTGAACTCTGATAATAGCTGCCCAGTTTGCTGCGGATCTTGGCCTGGGCGGCATTGATGCTCAATCCACTGACACGGATAGGTCCGAACTCGGGCACCGTGACATCGCCATCGGGACTGACCGTGAGTTTCAGGCTCTGCTGAGAGGCACCATAGATATCGATGATCAGCTGATCGCCAGGACCCACCACATAGTTCTGGGGCGTGGCGATGTTCATCTGGGGCTCGAATGAAAGTTTCTTATTGTTGAAGATATCACGACCAAAGACGCGCTTACCAGAAGGAGCCAAAGCCTCAGGTACATAATCAGGGGCTGTTGCGTTCTCGCTAGTTGTGATAGCATTGTCGTTTGGTTCATTGTTGGTTCGCATGCGGGCCTGGGCATCGCCAAGGGCATTATCTACGGTGTCATCCATTCCACGCTTCGTGATCTGTTGGGCATACTGGGAACGGATACGCTGGATCTGATCCATCGTGGCTCCCTTCTGCATCAAGCGGGTGGCAATCTCTGTTTCTGAGGCACCGGCTTTCTTCTCTTGTACTGCCATCTGGATGACCTGCTGGTCGCTCAACTTCTGAGCAAAGCTACCACTGACCAGGACAAAAGAACATAAAAACAAAATAATTCTTTTTCTCATATTATTTAATAAATTCTAGTTGCTCAAAAGGTATCTGCAAGGCTACCGCAGCCACACCACGGACGCAGACAACAACACAACGATCCTTACGGATGCGCTTAATCTGGCCCTCAACACCGGCAAAGTCACCATCGATTACCTTCACCTTGCGACCTTCTTTATCAAGGAAGTCTGTATAGACAAGATATTGCAAACGGGCATCAGGATGCCGGGTGACCTTGATGAAGGCATCCATCTCACGATCAGGCACCGTCATAATCTCTGTATGCGCCCCCTCGCCATCATCCACCACGCTCATCTTATAACGCAGATACGACAACTCACTGTTAAACATTTTCTGAGTGGTAATCATTTCCTGAGTGGCATGCACAAAGATGATGTTGAGGGCTGGCACCTCTACCCTATGGACATGGCCGCCGTAGATGCGCTGAGCCCATTTAACAGGCAGATAGTGCTCGATGGCAAGACGACTGAGCTCATCTCTGACCCGAAACTCGCGATGATTGGCTACTCGCAGAGGAAACCAGTACAATTTTGTATGATCTATTGGCATCGCCAAATAGCAAAGGAGAGGGACGTTCCCCCAATGAAGGGAACGGCCAAATCGTTGATATTCGTATAATCAAAACACATCATGATGCACTGACGCAGCAACAACAATGACTTGTTCAATTATAAATAAAAAAGGAATCAGCAAGATACAAAAAAGCGTGAACTCTTTCTGCCCGTCCGTCATTTAGGTCCTAGGAAAACCTCACAAATAAACAGACAGAATGAAGCCCACGCCGGTGATATATAAAATTCCGTAAAGTGTGCGAGAGGCTGATTAAGCCTCTGCACACTAACGGGTCAGATAATACCTACCCCGTAGCATCTACTCTGCAAAGTTCTTGATTTGTAACGTTTGAATTTCCTAGGTTCAAATGACCAAAAACAAGGCGTTGTAAGACGCTGTTCCAAAATA
>Ga0310695_10007539_pt1 | contig 17324 bp, 9 predicted proteins | sample RumenRJG_04DNA_FD_203882 | JGI IMG/M metagenome (GOLD analysis project Ga0310695, IMG submission 203882) | Bovine rumen microbial communities from Lethbridge, Alberta, Canada - RJG_04 (v2) (version 2) | ecosystem: Host-associated > Mammals > Digestive system > Stomach > Rumen | place: Canada...
AGGCATCGATTTCGAAGAAGTAGCCGCCTGTGAGCGCATCGCCGCTATTGTCGCGCGGCGTCATCTCCTCGATCTGGACACGATCCTTGTGAACCTGGATGTGGTCGCAAAGCTGGTAACAGCCCTTGTATTCGCCGTTGAGCAGCACATCGACGGCACGGCCGTAGGGTGTGTAGGGCATACCCAGCAGTCGGCTCAGCTCGAAGGCGAGGAGGTTGCGCATCAGCGTCTTGTCACCGTAGTTGTTGATGAGTGTCCACTTCCTGGCGTGGGCAGGTGCATCGAGCACGTGCTGCTTGCTTTCGAACTTGATGCGCCAGGGTTTCTTGGGGAAGTCGCGTGAGGCATTGCTGCGTTCGCGGATGGTGCCGGGTTCGGAGAGCAGGGCGAAGGTGCTGTCGCCGATGATGGTGAACTGCGCCTGTATCTCGTTTACCTTGTCGCGAGGAATCGTGTTGTTGATGGTGTGGATGCTTACGGTCGGGAGGTTGGTGATGCGAAACAGGTTTGAGTGGTCGCCCATACCTTCGTATCCATAGAACTGGAGTTCGGCGACGTGGGCATAGCTGGAGGCCGGACCTACATAGCGCACATAGCGGAAGCCCTGGGAACAGGCGACATCGGCGTAACTCATCTCGCCGGGTTTGCCCACTTCGCTGGCACTCCTGATGATGTGAATGGGCAGCGCGTCCATGAAGTCGGGGCTGTTGGCGCCTTCGAACACGCCGAGGATCATACGGCTGGGGACGTTGTCGCGCGGCATCCACCCTACCCTGGTGATGACGTGACGCGTGCCCAGGTCGAGGCCTGCCCAGCCGAAGTTGTAGGTCGAGGAGGAATAGGTGGAGGGGTCGCCGTCGAATGCCTTGTCGGCGTTGTTGAGCACGGTTCCCTTCAACAGGTCATCTGCAGCCAGCGACACCAAGCTTACTGCCCACAGAATGACCAATGATATATAGAATCTGAACATCGTATTTCTATTAAGTTCCTTTGACCCGCAAATTTACGTAAAACAGCTCAAAACCCCAAACTTTTGAAACAAGTTTGTCGATGGTGGACCAAAATAGATAATTCATCGTGAAGAAAACCAAAATATTGCGCGGTGAAGATGCCAAAAATGACAGAAGAAGGGACTCGACGAAAGGAATAAACCAAGTTTTGCGATTTGCACTTGTCTATTTCAAGAAAAAGGGCTATTATTGCAAAGCGAATGTTTATAAACTCATCTGTTCATAGCTCCCTAATTCTCACACCATTATGAAACAACCATCCTTGCTTCTTGTATTGCTTCTGGCAACTTCTGGCAATTCCTTGATGGCTCAGGAGGTCAGCGTCGACGTGGCCGAAAGCCGTGCCCTCGATTTCCTCACGAACAATACTCCTGCGGCCAAGCGTGCCAAGGGAAACAATACGCCTTTGTCGCTCTCGCTGGCCTACACTTCGCGGAGCGAGAGCAAGACCTGCTTCTATGTGTTCAATGTGGGTGAAGACGAGGGATTCGTCATAACAGGTGGCGATGAGGCTGCTCGTGAGATCCTTGGTTATTGCGACCACGGCTCGTTCGACTACGACACGGCTCCCGAGAACTTCAAGTGGTGGCTCGGGGAATATACTAATCAGATTGCACATGCAGAGGCGACGACAGACCTTCAGGCAAGGAAACAGGCAGCAGAGTGCAGAGCTAAGGCCGCTAAACAGCGCGAAAGCATCGGCCCGCTGATCAAGACAAAGTGGGACCAGCGCTATCCCTACAATAGTGAGATACCAGTGTATTCGAGCGATGGACAGCCTTATGTGACGGGGTGTGTTGCCACCGCGATGGCTCAGGTGATGAACTACTGGAAACATCCTCAACAGGGGCAAGGTAATTATTCTTACACGTTTGACGAACATACGTTCAGCGTCGACTTTGGTGCGACAACCTACGACTGGAATCATATGCTGAATAATTATGATGACAACGATTTCTCCGACGTTGAGGCCAAGGCTGTAGGCACTTTGATGTATCATGCGGGTGTAGCTGTGGATATGCAATATGGGACAAGTCAGTCGGGTGCATATAACGAAAGCGTCGGCTATGCTCTCGTCAATTACTTCAAGTATGACCCATCTCTGCGCTACGAAAGTCGCATCTATTATTCCGATGAGGATTGGGAAGAACTTGTCTATAGTGAACTTGCTGCCGGTCGCCCCATCATCTACAAAGGAGAATTTTACGTTACGGCGCATGAGTTTATTTGCGATGGATACGATAGCGAAATGGAAATGTTCACTATCAACTGGGGATGGAGTGGCGTGTGTGATGGCTGCTACCCGCTGACAGGTGTCGGAGCATTATACCCTGATATTGCTTCGATCTATGGCGGTTGGGATGTCCCCTATACGGTGGCACAGGTGATACTTACCCAAGTACAACCTGAACACGGTGGCACCGAGAGGATTCATATTGGTCAGGCACATCATGTGGATAATGTTATGTATCTGAACATCAATAATGAAACCTATGATGATCACTACGACTATGACCATACATCTGGGGACTTGAATTGTTATCTGTACACCACCTTGTGGAATCATTGCTGGTCTAATACAACATCGTTCGAGCTTGGTGTAAAGCTGACTGAGGTGGCAACTGGGGCATCATATTATTGGACGAGTGTGAACCATATTATGCTCGAGAAGAATAGGTATTATAATCCGTATCCTCTTGGTTTCAATCCCCACGACTTGACCTATAATGGTCTTTATGAAGTACGGCCTGTTTGCCGCAAGGCGAATAATCCTGATGACGAATGGATAGATATTGACATCTGGGAATCTGAACCCATCATCACGATCAGTGTGACAGGAGCCTCAGACCCGAATCCTGGTGATATTACCTTCTCAATCGAGGGTAATACTGTGCAAGCTTGTCGAACCCTTCAGATAAAACATAGCCCCTATTATACAGGTGCCATCACTTACACTTCGAGCAATGAGAATATCGCCATAGTCGATGAAAATGGCTTAGTGACAGGTGTCGCTCCTGGCGAAGTTACCATCACAGTTGAAGGTGTGGCGCAAGGCAATTTCCGCAAGACGACTGCAGTTTTCGACATCTCTGTAACCGAACTTGTGAAGGGCGATGTGACATTTTCGATCAGAGAAGATAATGTTTATGTAGATCATACTTTGAAGATTAAGTGGTCACCAGTGAACTACGATGGAGAACTCATCTTCACAAGCAGCGACCCGTCGATAGCTACGGTGGATGAGAATGGAGTCATCATCGGCCAAGACAGAGGAAGGGTAACCATAACAGCTTCGGTACCAGAATCAGCCCTCTGGAATCCGACGACGACGAGTTTTGACATCGAAGTGTTGAAAAATGTTGTGAATTTCTATTTTTTTAGTCGCGTTTTGTACGTAGGTGAAACAATGCAGATCACCTGGACGGAAGGATACGATGGAACACCGGAATTTTCGAGCGACAATGAGGAAGTAGCCACCGTCGATTCAAATGGTTTGGTAACAGCTATCGCACCCGGCACAGCATATATCACCCCTATTGCTCCAGAAACGAGACATTATTACCAAAGCCAAGTTCTCAAAGTAGAAATCACTGTAAATGAGAATGTTGAATTTGTATTCACAGAACAACCATATTTCAACAATGATAACAATATCTTCGAAGGAGATAATAACTTGCATTATCAGGTGAAGAATGTGAGTGATCATGCAGGTCACGCTCCTATCTGTATCACCCTTGTCGAAAATGGTTATTCTCTACTAGTTGCTGGAACAGCTTTAATCCAACCGAATCAAGAAAAAAGCGGCCAAATTAGCTTTTCTACCATATTATCCAGATTCACTGAGAATACACCTTCTACAGTTTATTTGTATCAAAACAGCATGCTTTGGAACTACCCATCCGTTACCTTCACTCTTCGCTCGAGTCTGACGGTGGATTATAGCGTGGGTTCGACAGGTTATGGCACCCTGATTCTGCCTTTCAACCAGGAACTACCGGAGGGTATGAAGGTCTATGGCTGTTCGGGCGTGGATGATAATGGCGTGCTGACCTTGGTCGAAGATAACAGCATCAGACGCAATGTGCCCTATATCGTGCAGGCCACTCCTGAATCGGCCTATCAGTTTGTGGGGCCCAAGGCAATTGATGCCGACAAGCCGTCGTTCACCAATGGCATTCTCGTGGGCGCTGTTGCCGATAATGTGCCACTCAACGCAGATACGGATTATATCCTTCAGGAACAGAACGGCAGGGCAGCCTTCTTCAAGTACACGGGCACTCCTTCGGCCGACCCGTCGGAGAACGACAGCGAGGGCAACAGATTGGCCAAGCCTTTCCGCGCCTTCCTGCGCCTCGATGGCGCAAATAAAGCTAAGCTTTACCTGCCCGGCCAGATTGGAGACGAAGGTGAGGGAATCGAGGTAATTGGCAATGACAACGCCCGTCCTGCCGGCATCTACTCCATCGACGGCAAACGCCTACCCAAACTACAGAAGGGGTTGAATGTGATTGTCTTCGACGATGGAAAGACTCAGAAAGTAAATGTGAAATAATCTACTGCACTTAGATATATGAAAAAGACTTATAATATACCGGTATTCCGGATTCGATTTGTGAAGACTTCTGACGTGATAGTCACATCCGATCCACAAATCTCCGATGACCCTTCCGACGAAGGCCAGCAACTTACTAAACGCCGAGAGGGTTCATCCGACTGGGATAATTACTGATGGACTTTGGATGGAAAGCATGTTTCCTTGCAATAGAAAAGCCTTGGCCGAATGTGGTCAAGGCTTTATTTTCTTCATATATGATCGTGGCGAATCGTTCATGATCTGTTTGAACTTGCGGAAGAATGCCGTCTCTGAAACGAAACCCGATTCGGTGGCAACATTTTCCATTGTCATCATGGGATGTTCGGCCATCACGGCGATTGAATATTCGATGCGCTTTCGATTGAGGTAAACAGTGAACGAATAGCCGTAAGTAGTATTTATCGCCCTAGAGATGTAAAGGCGATTGGTGGCGAGCTCCATAGCTACATCACGGATTGTAAGTTCGGGGTTTCGGAACAGTAGCTCATCGTTCATGATGGCTTCTATCTTTTGAATCAGTTCTTCCATTATTGAATATCGTCAGTTAATAATGAGATACAAAATGAGAAAACAAGTTTTCGGCGGTTGCTGTTAGTATTACGCGGCAAAGGTATGCCTTTATTATCATCAAAGCAAGCCCAAACAGCAATATTTTCAATATTTAACGTTAATTAACAAATGGGGGGTAAAAACTAGTGTTTATGTGGGTAAATATAGTTGGAAATGGCTAGAGAGGCTGATTGAACAACATTGTGACAGGTTGGTGGAAGGTTTGGAAATTTACGTTTTGCCTCGCTATAATCTCCATAAATGTAACATTTTATTCACTAATTTGCGTTTTTTGGCCGAAATACTTTGTGGAATGAAGAATTTTATTTAACTTTGCGGCGTATATTATTATTTATGAGTAAACATCCTTACTAAAATCAACACAAATGAAAAAGACATTTCTTTTGACACTTGCCCTGGCTGTGGTTGCGACGGCTTGCAATAAGCAGCAAACGACTACAGAGCCGGCAATTCCACGTGATGCAGAACTTGAAGCCAAGATCGAGAAGAAACTGGCTGAGATGTCGCTCGATGAAAAGATTGGTCAGATGCTCGAACTCAATCTCGACGTCCTGGGTGGCATGAAGTTTGAGAATGCGAAGGTCGATCGTGATAAACTTCGCAAGACATTGCTTCAATTCGGACAGAGTGAACAGGCTGTGGCCGAAGTGCTGAAGCTCACCGATGAAGAGATCATGCAGCGTATGGGCGGTTATGGCCTCGACATCTTCACGAGCGACACCAAGCGTTCGTGGGAACTCAACGAGACCGTGCTCGACACCACCATCAGCAAATGGAAGGTGGGTTCGGTGCTCAATGCCCCTGGCAAAGCCGGTACGGTGGAGCAATGGCAGCGCTGGATTCCGCAGATCCAGGAGAAGTCGATGGAGTACCTCGGCATCCCCGACATCTATGGACTTGACAACAACCACGGCGTGACCTACGTGCAGGGCGGTACACTCTTCCCGCAGCCCATCAACCTCGGCGCTTCGTTCAACATCGCCTTGGCTAAGGAGATGGCCGAAATCACCGCCTACGAGAGCCGTGCGGCCAACTGTCCCTGGGTGTATAATCCTGTGCTCGACCTGGGTCGTGATCCGCGTTGGTCGCGTATCTGGGAAAGTTTCGGCGAAGATGCCATCGTCAATTCGCGTATGGTTGAGGCCGAGATTGCAGGTTATCAGGGCGACGATCCCAACCACCTCGGCAAGTACCATGTGGCAACGAGCGTGAAGCATTACTTCGCCTATGGTGCTCCTTTCACCGGCAAGGACCGTACTCCTGCCTACCTCTCCCCTGCCATGCTGCGCGAGAAGTATTTCGAGCCCTTCAAGAATGCCATCAAGGCGGGTGCTCTGACCATTATGGTCAATTCCGCTTCGATCAACGGCGTGCCCGTACACGCAAGCTACAAGTACCTCACCCAATGGCTGAAGGAAGACCTGCAGTGGGACGGTATGATTGTGACCGACTGGGCCGACATCAACAACCTCTATCAGCGCGAAAGGGTTGCCAAGGACAAGAAGGATGCCATCCGCATCGCCATCAACGCCGGTATCGATATGAGCATGGACCCCTACAGCGTGGAATTCTGCGTATTGCTGAAGGAACTGGTTGAGGAAGGCAAGGTGCCTATGTCGCGTATCGATGATGCCACTCGCCGTGTGCTTCGCGTGAAGTATCGTCTCGGTCTCTTCGATAACCCCAACACCGGTGGCGAAGGTTATGAGAAGTTCGGATGTGACGAATTTGCCCAGAAGGCCCTCCATTCGGCTGAGGAAGGCGAGATCCTGCTCAAGAACGAAGGCGGCATCCTCCCGCTCAAGCAGGGTGTTCGCATTCTGCTTACCGGACCTAATGCCAACCAGATGCGCTGCCTCAATGGTGGCTGGAGCTATACTTGGCAGGGTTCGAACATCGAGGAGATGGCTGAGAAGTACAACACCATCTACGAGGCATTCTGCAATAAGTTCGGTGCGAAGAACGTTGTCCTCGAGAAGGGCGTTGAATACAACGAGGCTGGCGCTTATTATGACGAACTCCCACCACGCATCGAGAAGGCTGTGGCTGCTGCCCGTGGCGTCGATGTCATCGTGGCTTGCATTGGCGAGAACAGCTACTGCGAGACCCCTGGCAACCTCACCGACCTTTGGCTGAGCGAGAACCAGCGCAACCTCGTGAAGGCTTTGGCAAAGACAGGCAAGCCCATCATCCTCGTGCTCAACGAAGGCCGTCCGCGTCTGATTGCCGACATTGAGCCTTTGGCAAAGGGTGTCATCGACATTCTACTTCCAGGCAACTACGGTGCCGATGCGCTTGCTAACCTGATGGCCGGCGATGCCAACTTCTCGGCAAAGCTGCCTTACACCTATCCTCGCGAAATCAACTCGCTTGCCAACTACGACTACAAGGTGAGCGAAGAGGTAGGAACCATGGCTGGCGCCTACAACTACGATGCCAAGGTTTCGCTGCAATGGCCCTTCGGCTACGGTTTGAGCTACACTACCTTCGAATACAGCAACCTGAAGGTGGATAAGACCGACTTTGGTGTGAACGACGAACTGACAGTAACCGTCGATGTGAAGAACACCGGTTCGGTGGCTGGCAAGGAGCCTGTCCTCCTCTACTCGAGCGATGTGGTGGCAAGCATCGTGCCCGACAATCGTCGTCTGCGCTGCTTCGACAAGGTGGATCTGAATCCGGGTGAGAGCACAACGGTGACCTTCAAGCTTCCTGCCAAGAACCTCGCTTTCGTCAACGAAGACGGCAAGTGGACGCTCGAAGAAGGTGAATTCATCCTCAAGGTGGGACAGTTGACGCAGAGCGTCAATTGCACGACCACCAAGGTTTGGGATGAGCCGAATATCTAACTAGTCTAAAAGATCGGAGTACTCGGAAGGATCGGAAAGTTCTGGGTACTCCGATTATTAGAGATTAAACACATTATGAAAAAATTCTTTCTATCACTTTTGGCAACTGCACTAATTGCCAATGCTGAGGCTGGCGTTGAGGTCCAGCAGGTTGGTGGATGGTTTGAGTCTGGGTATGTCACTTGGACGGGTGTGTCGGGCGCTACCGACTACAATGTTTATGTGAAGGCAAATGATGCCTCTGATTGGACGCAACTTGACAAGGAACTTGTTCGCCAATATCCCTCCTACTTCCGTGCTGATGCCGTGGGCATAAAGGCGGGAACGTATCAGTTCAAGGTTATTCCGGTGAATGCAAGCGGCGAGATGAGCGGAGAGGCGACAGAGACCGAAGCGTTTACTGCCTCGGCTCACGATCGCTCGGGCTTTGCGCACGTGGGTATGGACGATGGCATTGGTGCCTACAGGAACGATGGCGCGTTGAAAGAGGGTGCCAAGGTGATCTATGTCTGGGCAGATAATGCCAAGACGGTGAGCACCGACGTGAAGACTTCGTCGTCGAAATACACCACGGCAAAGGGTTTGCAGGACATCATCTACTATTATCAGAAAGGCTACGACACGACGCCATTGGCCATTCGTGTGATCGGCACCATCAAGGATGGCGATATGGATCGCTTTGAGTCGAGTGGCGAAGGCCTGCAGGTAAAGGGCAAGAACGAATACAGCAATGTACCCATCACCATTGAGGGCGTTGGCGAAGATGCCGCGTTCCACGGCTTCGGTATGCTGGTGCGTAACTGCAAAGGTGTGGAGATTCGCAACATCGGTATCCTTTGCTGCATGGACGATGCCATCTCGCTCGACACGGGAAATTCGAACGTTTGGGTTCATAACTGCGACTTCTTCTATGGCAAGCCGGGCAGCGATGCCGATCAGGCAAAGGGCGATGGCACAGTGGACATCAAGGGTGAATCGAAGAACATTACTGTTTCGTACAACCATTTCTTCGACACGGGCAAGTCGAGCCTCGGTGGTATGAAGAGCGAAACAATTGCCTGCTGGCACAGTTATCATCACAACTGGTTCGACCATAGCGACTCGCGTCATCCACGCATTCGCACGATGTTCTTCCACGTCTATAACAACTATTTCGATGGCGTGTCGAAGTATGGCGTGGGTATGACGATGGGCGGTTCGGCTTTCGTCGAAGGCAATTACTTCCGCAACTGCAAGTACCCGATGCTCATCTCGAAGCAGGGTACGGATGCCGAAGGCAGCGGCACTTTCTCGGGCGAGAATGGCGGCGTGATCAAGGCGTTCAACAACGAGATCATCAATCCGCGAAAAGTTCAGTATTACGATGGTAGTCAAACCAATGGACGTTGGGATGCTGTGCTCGTAGCCAATCGTTCGGACGAAGTGACAGCCAAGGCATACGCAGGAAGCACAACCTACAACGAGGAGGCCGATGCCGCTGCTCGCAGCACTTATGTCGAGAACAAGATGGATGCTCCTGCTGATGTGCCCGCTATCGTTCGTGGTACGTTGGGTGCCGGACGTATGAACCATGGCGACTTCAAGTGGACGTTCAACAACTCGAAGCAGGACGAGAACTACGATGTGATTACTGAGCTCAAGACGGCTTTGCTCAATTACAAGAGCACGCTCGTTGGCTTTGCCGATGGTACGCCAATCAGCAATGGTGGCGCTACGGAAACGGTGAATGGCGGCGATGGCGTGGGTATTGATCAAGCCGAGAACGATGCCTATGTTCCCTCGTGGGCAGGGGGTGGTGGCACTACCCCAACATCGGAAGGCGAGGCATATATTGCCAGCGACAAGGGTGATGGGACGTATGATTACTTTTGGTTCAATGCTGACAACGAAGAGGCTGTGAATGCCTACCTGGCTTCGGGAGTCATCATCCTTGATGAAGGCAGCAAGTTCCAAACTACTTCGAACGTCGCAGGCAGCGATGGCACGGTCTTTTCCGATAAGGTAGGTTCTATCCAGCTTGCCAAGAGCACGGGCACATTGACTGTCTATTGTCCCGATGGCATCACTTCGGTCGATTATTACCTGGCGCGTACGGGTTCGTTCAAGGGCGATGTATTGGGTAGTGACGATGGCGAGAACTTCACCGAGATTACCGAATACAGTGGAAGTAAAGGTGTCAAGGAACTGAGCGTCACGCTCGACACGCCCTACAAGTATGTGCAGCTCACCAACACTGCTTCTGGCTCGCTCCATGTGCAGGGCATTATCGTGATGCGCGTGAAGGGCGAGGATGCGATTCAAACTGTTCGTCCTGACTCCTCCCCTGCCGGCGTGGCTTATGACCTGATGGGACGAAAGGTGCGACAGGAGCAGCGCGGAGTGCTGGTTAAAGGCGGGCGCGTGGTGCTGGTGAAGTGAGGACGGGCAGCCAAACTTGGCTGCGACTGAGACAAAAGAGAACGGAACACAAGCCTAAGAGGCTGCTACTAAAATAATAATGCCGACTCAATGAGAGCCGGCATTATTTATCGCCACACAGAGCAAATAAATTTGACTCCATGCGCCTTGCAGAGTGTGGCCAAGGGGACGAGGATGCGGTGGTCGTATTTATAGAGAGGAATAAGTAACTCCAATATGCTAAAATCACCGTTCAAATCCAATGAGATGGAATCATATTCCTTGTTTTTGAATTTCACATTCATATACTCTTGTTTATTAATGTGGTAAAAGGGGAATCGACCACCATAATATGTATTCCATACGGTATTGTATTCAATCCTCTCGATTTCCTTCCATTCAATGTCATTCAACAGGAAGCCGTTTTCCAACCGATCGTACAGCGGTTGTTCATTTTTCTTGATGAGGGTCAAATCCTCATTCCGATGTGTATAGAGAAAATAGGATAAAGCCAAGGAAAGCGCAAGAGTGATTAATGGCCCAAATGGGAAAGATTTCAGCAGAAAGATTTTTATGTAGATTCCCCACAAGCAGCCGGTTACGATGAGGATGGTGATAGCAATCAGCGCGTCTTTAGCGATGAAATCCTTGTTTTCGGGGATTCTGTCTTTTGTATGCATACCATCCTTGTCAAACCATATCTTGGGAGAATTAATGGCGGGAGTGAGACAGGCATAGATAACGTAAAATAAACAGCAAATAGGAATCATATTGCTTGAATAGTCATCCATAGGAGAAGCAATAATACTGTGGATGCAAATTATCAACCCGACAAGACATAACAATGGCAATTCGAAAATCATTCTCGAGAATCTGTGCAAAGGGAGGCATAGCCGCATGCTGTCGGCACAAGACGTATCGACGCCCGAAACACGCCCGTTTTTGACACATATCCCCTTCATCATTTTCTTTTGCGAATGGATGCGAGAGAAAATGTTGTATGCGATGTAGCTCGGCACAAAAAGGATGATGAGGATGAAGATGAGTTTGTCGATGGAAAACATACTATTGCTAACTTCTATGTCTTATAATTCCTGTGCAAAGATAACGACAAAAGTTGACATTGCCAAATTTTGATTCAACCATTTTCGATAAGGCACTATTCTGAGCTGCGGGAAGTGCGGGTAAACGGCGGGTGCGTGGTTCTGGTGAAGTGAGAAGGGCTATTTATATCCTTTTCGCTGAGCAAAGAAATTTGACTCCATGCGCCTTGCAGAGTGTGGCCAACGGGAGAAAGATGCGATGGTCATGTTGCTTTGAGAAGAATGATCTTTGGCATATGGTAAAACTTTTATGAAGCGGGATACAGATTGTGTTTTTCTCTTTATCTTTTAAAACAATTTTCAGGAAGTGATTGTATAAAAGATTTTCTTTGCCACTTGCTGTAGATACTATTCTGTAACTATTAATTACTAAATATTCGATTCTCCAAATTTCTTCCCATTTAAAAATGCCAGAAACAATGTTTTCTTCTGGTATTCGCTTGTCTTTTATCCTATGAAACGAAGTAGGAAAGGTTGGCAAAAATTCCAATACCCGACTTACAAATGATATGTTTTTTTTGTTCTTCATAACAGATACTGCAAAGATATCGATTACAATGAAAAGAATGAGAAATGTAATAGGTGCATAGATGTCAATGTTCAATATGTGGTAGACAATATATAATATGTATCCCATTACTCCAATGAAAGAAGCATTTATTATTAGGAGGAAGCCAGCCCTAAAGAGAATACTTTCTTCTGCTTTCTTTGAATTTATTAGGCATCCTTCTCTATCGAATTGAATATTAGGTGTGTGAAAAAGATTATTAGCTATAATAAAGACAGACCATAATAAGATGAGTAACAAAGCAATGTGGATAATACAAAATTCATTGATAGTCTTTTTTTCGACTGTAACTAAGGAGTCATAGATGTCGAATCCAATAGGTAATCTGTTATGGACGAAAGCATAGATTTTGGAAATTTCTTCTATGCACAAAATAATAAAACATAGCATGAACTCTCCATTTATAGAAGTATATTTTTTCAAGGGAAAGCGTAATTGTGTGCTGTCGGCACAAGACGTATCGACGCCTGAGATTTGTCCGTTCGTGATTCGTATCCCTTTCACCATTTTCCTGCGAGTAAAGACACAAGAAAAGATGCTGTAAGCGATGTCGCCCAGCAAAATAAGGATGAAGAGGATGAAGAGGTTGCGGATGAAATACATACTATTGCTAACTACTATGTCTTATAATTCCTGTGCAAAGATAACGACAAAAGTTGGCATCGCCAAATTTTATTGCAACTTTTTTCGTAATTCCCGACAAAAGTATAAAAATGCGACTAAATGCATCGGGGGAGCATACGTTCGTCGATGAAAATATGTATTCTGTCGATAAGGCGAGATTTTTTGAAGAAAATGTTTGGAGCCGATGAAAAAAAGTCTTATCTTTGCAACATTAAAACATAAACAACTATGAAGAAGACTTTGATTACTCTAATGCTGCTGGCTATGACTGCCGTGGCATGGTCGCAGGATAACAAGGTACGAATTGCTGAGCTTGACAGCATCGGCATCATGCAGTTTAATAATCAGCAGTACGATGAAGCGCTGACCACCTTTCAGCAGGAACTGAGTCTTATCCAGCAGGAATATGGTGAAAACGACTCACTTTACGTCGATGATCTGGCGGTAATCAGCCGCTGCTATTTCCGTCAGAAGGCTTACAAGAAGGCGCTTGAGACGGGGCTTAAGGCTGCAGAAATCTATGGCAATCATTACAGCAAGGATAATGTCTATTATGCCAACCTGCTCGACAATGTTTCACTCTATTATTCGAGTGTTGATGATTTGGCGAATGCCGAGAAGTACAGCGATGAGGCGGTGAAAATCTACTACAAGTATTTCACCAACGATCGTCATATGGGTGGCACTTTGGCCCATGCGGCTGAAATCAAGTACAGTTTGGACAAATTCGCTGAGGCTGTAGCTCTGCAGGAACATGCGCTGACTCTGATTGAGAATGATGAGGGTGTGCATTCCGATCATTATCTCAATGAGTTGAAATACATGAAGATGTATTATGACGAGGTGGGCAATGCGGCCAAGGTGGAGGAAATGGAGGCGCTGGAGGCTCAGTTGAAAGATGAGATGGAACATGGCTTTGTGCCACCATTGGTGGAATTCAAGACTGCCGAAAAGTGCCGTGAGCACAACGAGGATGCCTACTATTGCAGCCTTTATTACCTCAATCATTACCTCAATGCAGATAAGATGGGGCAAGCTGCGCAATACATCCAATCCTGGTCGATGTCGTCGCCCGATGTGATGATGATTTTTGGAGAACCAGAGGCAAAGTGGGGCAACGAACCAAAGAATGCAGTATATATGATTGCCTATATGGCTGCCTGCACCAAATTTGCATTGACGCACGAGCCGGTCGATCCCCTCGAACAATATATGAGTGCCATCATTGATATGGTCAACTATTATTCGGCAAACAAGGAGCTGACAGGCGAAGTGGAGGCATTCGAGGAGTATATCAATCTTTTCAACAAAGACCCTAAGAAGCTGACTGATAGGCTTGAAAAGGATTATGCTGCATTCCAGAAGGCTTCCGACAAGGGAAAGACCACGAAGCTTACTACAAGTACCGAAAGCGAACAATGATGATAATGACAATGCCGACTCCTAGAGAGCCGGCATTGTTGTGTATAACTCATTCGATTCGGATCGTCTTCGAAGAGGAGATGATGTTGCCATCGTCCGAAACACCCTCGATGCGGATGGTGCAGGTGGAGCCTTGTGCATCGTTTGTCCAGAAGCTGAAAGTGCATTGGCCATCGGCATTTACCACAAGGTTGGGATTCCAGTAGAGCGTGATGCGCTGGTCGGTGCCATTGGGTGTGGTGGGGCCTTGATAGACGCCGTTGTTGAACGTGTGCGGATGCTGATGTCCGAGGGGCGTGACTTCCTTCACGAGTGATTCCTTGCCGACATTGGGTATCTCCTTCAGGGTGAAGATGCGGAGGCAGTAGCTGTTGGTGCGCAGATACCTGTCCTGCCCTCCCGCTGCTCCTCCGAAGGGACCGATTACCCTTGGGACGGTAGCTAGCATGTTCGTGTTCACCACATCCATGTAATCAACGAAATAAGGTGGGCAGATCTGGTTGAGGTATTCGGTCATCTTCATACCGAAAGGTGGCTGGAGGAGTCCGCCGTCAATCATTATCAGCAAGGGGCGGTTGCGGAAGTGCGGATGGTTGTCGCGCACGGTGACGCCTGGTATGGCATTGAGCAGGGTTTCGAAGGTGTAGTCCTTGTATTCGGTCACCTTGCTGTGGTCGAGGCGAGCGAGGGCATTTTGTCCTGCGGGGTCAAGTTGTTCGCGTGTGCGGCCCACCACATCGATTTCGTTGAGCAGAATCTCCCATTGGCCGTTGTTGTACTTCATTCGGGTGATGAGGTTGTCGTAGAACGCTTGGCTTTCGACCTCGGCTGCGTTGGCTTCGAGGTGGTGAACATCCTTGGCGAAAAGTTCGGGAAGCAGCTCAATCTCACCCACATCCTTGCCAGCCTCGTCGTGTGAACGAAGGAAGAACCTTGTGCCATCGGGCAGGTCAAAGCCATCGAAGGTGAACATACCGCGTTCGTCGGAAACCTGCTCATCCACATAGCCTTGTGTAGGAGCTATCAGGCTTACCTCGATGCCCGACAAAAGGCGTCCGCGCATGGAGCTACGGACACGTCCGGTGATGATTTCGAATTCCTCGGGGAGGTATGTCGGATAGCGCAATTTGCCTTTCTCCATGTCCTTGATGCTGTGGAGGAAAGGTTGTCCGAAGAGTTCGTATTGGATGGCATTGGTCGGGTCGATGGGTGCGGCTGCATCGTCGGTCACCGAAGCGGCGAGGACGGTGTTGGCAGGAGCACGGAAACTCACTTCCACAAAGGTGCGCTGGCTGTAGCTGTCCTTGTCGGTCTTGATTTCGGGATGTAAGACGCGCGGGTTGTGGTCGGTCTTGAGCAGCGAAGTGCGGTCGATGGGATGATAGGCATCCTCCTGCGTCGTTTGCGTCAGCAGCATCGGGTAAGCGCCGCTGTTGAGCTCACGGGCATTGACTACCTGCACGTTGCGCTTGAAGAAGTATTGTTCGCCCGCATTGAGCATCCATCGCGTGTAGCCGACGAGTGTGTAGATGCCCGAGGGCAGCGTCGGGTCGAGGGGAACGTAGCCGCGCATGGTATAGACGTCACGTTCGGGCTGCATGTGGAGCTTTGCGCGATAGACGAGGCTGTCGGTTTGGCTCAAAAGTTCGACGTAGAGGAAACGGCTGAAAAGGGCGGGCTTCATTGTGAGGCCATCGACGATGAAGGAACGCAGCCAGATGGTGTCGCCGCCCACATAAAGGTTGCGGTCGGTCATGATGTGCACCTTTTCCTGCGGCATTATTCTGTTTTGCAAGGAAAAACGCTCCTGCACTTCGTCTTGTGCAGAAAGAGAGTAACTCAATAAGAATAAAGAGAAGACCAGTAAATGCGCTGTTTTCATAGTTTTGTTGATTTGTTTTCAGTTTTAAGACCATTTCAATGACGATAGTTTAAAGAAAAAACCGCAAATTTGTGTTGGAAAAATAGAAAATGGCTTTTAGATTTGGAAATATTGCGCAGAGTGAGTAACTTTGCGGCGCTTTTCGATTGAACAAAAACAAAAGCGGATAATAACAAGATTGGTCGCATAGCTCCCATTGCCATTTGGCAAACAAATATGGGATATAAAAGAAGGTGAAAATGCAGACAACCTCGGCCCCAATGGCCTGGTTGTTTCTGCAAGAAAATGTGCAGGTCCAATACCTGCAAAAAATTGCGCAAATGCGCAAAAAATACCTCCGGCCCTAGATATTTAATGATATGGTCGAGGCGTATTTTCTGCACGAAGTGCAATTTTCTGCTGCCATTGAGGCAGCACATTTTCCGGCAGTAGAGACAGGGCATTGAGCCCGCAGTCTCCTGCCATTTTCTCCTCTTGTCTATCTTTTTATATAGAAGCGACCCTTGAACAAAGTTGTTATATAGCTATTCAATGCCTATTGTAAATCTCGGAACGCGGAAGTACTCTGTCGGCCGTTGTAGTACAATCTCAGAACGCGGAAGTACTCTGTCGGCCGTTGTAGTGCAATCTCAGAACGCGGAAGTACTCTGTCGGCCGTTGTAGTACACTCTCGAAGTGCGGAAGTACTCTGTCGGCCGAGATAGTACAATCTCAGAATGCGGAAGTACTATGTGGGCCGAAGTAGTACAATCTCGGAACGGGAATGTTCCACTCCGTAACAAGTAGTGCAATCTCGGAATGCGGAAGTACTCCGTCGGCCGAGATAGTGCAATCTCGGAGCGCGGAAGTACTCTGTCGGCCGTGATAGTACAATCTCCGAATGCGGAAGTACTCCGTCGGCCGAGATAGTACAATCTCACACTTCTCGATTATTTTCAGCAAAAATACTAACATTCAATCATTCATATATAAATGTATCTTACAGACAAACGGCCCCATGCCTATCATCGGAAGAAACTTATCCGACAACTTGTGGAAGACGGCTACCAGCTGGCGAAGGCTCCCAAGATCAGCAGAACGGAACCATACGCCTTGTTCAATGGTCCTCGGCCTGATGACTGGTTTTTTAGGATTGACTTGAAGCGCTTTCATGCGGGCGAAGCTTTAGAAAAGTTAGATAATTTCTCTGTAGCCGTAGATTTTACAGGTTTGCGCGCTTTCCATCATTATTGGCCCGAAAGTAAATTCGCCGAAACCTACCCCCTCTCCGAAGCGCGCGAACGTTTCTACGACTATCTGCTGTG
>Ga0310695_10007540_pt1 | contig 17324 bp, 14 predicted proteins | sample RumenRJG_04DNA_FD_203882 | JGI IMG/M metagenome (GOLD analysis project Ga0310695, IMG submission 203882) | Bovine rumen microbial communities from Lethbridge, Alberta, Canada - RJG_04 (v2) (version 2) | ecosystem: Host-associated > Mammals > Digestive system > Stomach > Rumen | place: Canada...
CTAGACAAGGAATTTCAGTAAGTGAAGCAAGCTGGCAAGCTCTGAATCTTCTTTCACCACAGATAATTTCATATACGTCATCAGATTTTTTTACAATTAAAGGTTCTAACAGACCATGCTCAGTAATAGAGTCTGCAAGCTCTTTTATAGAATCCTCATCGAAATTTTTTCTTGGCTGATATTTAGACGCTTTTAATTTATCTGTTGAGATATTAACAACTGAATTCTTTGAAACAGCTTCAGTAGCTTCAGCAGGAGCAGCCTCCTGAACCTTTTCCTCAACCTCAACTTTCTGTCTTTCTTTTTTTATTTTTTGGGATTCACCTAATAGTGAACCTAGTCCACGTCCTAAGCCTGCCATATGAGTTCCCTTTTATTTTGTTTTTTCTATTACTTCTGCAGCTAATGCTAAATAAGCTTTAGAACCAACTGAAGACTTATCGTAATACATTGCAGGTTTTCCATAACTTGGAGCCTCTGCAAGTCTTACATTTCTAGGAATTATGGTTTCATAAACCAGATCACCAAAGTTCTTTTTCAACTCATCAGATACATCTGTTGATAGTCTGTTTCTGTTATCAAACATTGTACGAAGAATACCTTCGATCTTTAGTTTTGGATTTACAGCGGTAGCAAGCTGATCAACAGTTTCAATAAGAAGAGTCAGACCTTCTAGTGCAAAATACTCACACTGAAGAGGAACAAGAATAGAGTCAGATGCACATAATGCATTAACTGTGAGAATATTTAAAGATGGAGGACAGTCGATAAGAATCAAATCATATTCTGACTTGATTGGATCCAGAGCTTTTTTCAGGAAGTTTTCTCTACCGAATTTGTCCAGTAAATTTACTTCTGCTGCTGTTAAGTCCTCATTTGCAGGGATAAGATGAAAATCGCCCTCAGTCTCTTTAACTATCGCCTCTTTAACATCTAAACCATCAATAAGAACGTTGGTTATAGACTTTTCAAGACCAAACTTGGAAACTCCAGATGCCATAGTGGCATTACCCTGAGGATCGCAATCTATAACTAGGACTTTCTTTTGCATTGCTGCCAATGATGCAGCTAAATTCACGCATGTGGTGGTTTTTCCTACGCCACCCTTCTGATTAGCAATAGAAATAACTTTAGTCAATTTATAGTCCTTATGCTTAATGTAGCTTCAATATAACTGCCTTTCTATTGGCATCCAATGAAGGAACTCTCAATTCAATTATACTTTCTATTTGAGCATTTTTAGGAAGATCATTCAATTCATTATCTTCCAAATTTGCTTTCATACAGATAAAAACACCAGACTCCGCTATTAAGTTCTCACACCATTCAACAATTTTACACAACGGTGCAAAAGCTCTGCTTAAGATGCATTCAAATCTTTCTTCAGGAACAATATTTTCACAGCGGTCATTTATTATGGTTACGTTTTTAAGACCAAGTGAAGTCATTGCGGTTCTAACGAAAGATAGCTTCTTAGCAATAGAGTCAATCAATGTAAATTTTTTATCAGGGTTTAGTATAGCAAGTACTAATCCCGGAAACCCTGCACCTGTTCCCACATCTGCAATATTATTTTTATCTTTGATTAAAGGTGAAATAACAGCGCTATCCAGAATATGAAGAACAACAATCTTATCAGGTTCTCTAATAGCAGTCAGATTCAGAGCATTATTCCATTTGCACAGCAGAACCACCAGGGAGGCTAACTTTTCCAGCTGCTCCTCAGTATAATCAACGTCGGTTTTCGACATTAAATTTCTGATCTGTCCAAGGATTTCAGTCTGATTGACTGTACTATCTTTTCTTCCCATAGAATAACCTTTAGTTTTTACCTAATAAATCCATCTTCTTCAAATGAACTAATAGGATTGAAATAGCTGCAGGAGTTACACCTGAAATTCTTGAAGCCATACCAATGGTTTCAGGTTTATATTCGTTAAGTTTCTGAGCAACCTCATTTGAAAGAGCTTTGATATTCTTATAATCAAAATCCAGAGGAAGCAGAGTCTGCTCATTGGTTTTCTTTTTCTTAATATCATCAAGTTCTCTCTGCAGGTAGCCCTGATATTTTACCTGAATCTCTACCTGTTCCACAGACTGCTCTGTAGTTGCTATAGGTTCTAGACCTGTAGTTTTTATTAAGGCATCAAATTTAACTTCAGGTCTTCTCAGAATTTCTTCAAGACTTTGTTCCTGAGACATAGGATTATTCAGGATCCTATTTATATTCTGGCCCATCTCAGATGAAGGTTTTACAGAGATTTCTCTTAATCTAGCCTTTTCCTTTTCGATCTGATTCTGCTTCTCCTCAAATCTTCTCCATCTTTCATCAGAGATAAGTCCCAATTCTCTGGCCTTTGGAGTCAATCTCAGATCAGCGTTATCCTCACGAAGAATCAGTCTGTATTCAGCGCGGGAGGTAAACATTCTGTATGGCTCTTTTGTACCTAATGTGCATAGGTCATCCATCAGAACACCAACATAAGCCTCGTCTCGACGAGGGAACCATGCAGGCTGTCCCTTTACATACAGACCAGCATTGATACCGGCAAGCAAGCCTTGAGCTGCAGCTTCCTCATAACCTGTTGTTCCGTTAACCTGACCTGCAAGGAATAAACCAGGAACTTTCTTTGACTGCATTGAAACAGATAATTCTCTTGGATCATAGAAATCATATTCAATTGCATATCCAGGTCTTGCGATAATTGCATTTTCAAGACCCTCAATGGATCTGATGAAGTTTTCCTGAACATCAAATGGAAGTGATGTTGAAATACCATTTGGATAAACAAGAGGTGAAGTCAGACCTTCAGGCTCAATAAACACCTGATGAGAATCTCTGTCAGGGTATCTTACAATTTTATCCTCAATTGAAGGACAGTAACGAGGTCCTATTGAATGAATAACACCAGAATAAAGAGGACTTCTGTCTAAACCACCTCTAATGATTTCATGAGTTTTCTCATTGGTCTTGGTGATATAGCAAGGTACCTGAGTTGGATGTAGTTTTTCTTCATTCATGAATGAGAAAGCAGGCTGAGGATATTCTGGATCCTGTTTTGTCATCTTTGAATAATCGATAGAGCTTGCAACGATACGTGCAGGAGTACCTGTCTTTAGTCTTCCAACCTTTAAGCCTAAATCTTTTAAATTTTCAGCAAGGCCTATTGAAGCAGGATCACCTGCTCTACCTCCGGTGTAGTGATTTAAGCCAATATGAATTAAACCATTTAAGAAGGTACCAGCACAGATAACAACTGCTTTACAGTAAAACTCTATACCTGCAGCTGTTTTTACTCCACTGATAGTCTGATCTTTATAGATGATTTCGGTTGCAGGCTGCTGAAAAATAGTTAGATTGTCATAATTCCATAAAGTCTTTCTCATCACTTCTTTATATAAGTGACGATCGGTCTGAGCTCTGGTAGCTCTAACAGCTGGTCCTTTAGATGAATTTAAAGTTCTGAATTGAATACCTGCCTGATCAATAGCTGTTGGGCATACACCACCCATAGCATCTATTTCTTTAATAAGATGTCCTTTACCGATTCCACCAAAAGCTGGATTACATGACATCTCACCAACTGTTTCAAGATTGTGAGTTAGAAGTAAGGTCTTACAGTTCATTCTGGCACTTGCTGCAGCAGCTTCAATACCAGCATGTCCGGCACCAATTACTATGACGTCAAAATTTCTAAAACTATTCATCATCAAAACCTATAGGATCTGATCTTACTCTGAAGATCTTTTTTTCTACAGAAAACAAGCGCCGATAATAGTAATAAGATCTTATTAATTTATTTATATATATATATTATTTTATTTATTATTTAGCTTTGAATTTCTGTGGATTGTTAGATTTTCTTTTAAAAATCAAATAATTATTTATAAAAAACTTTGTCTAAAAAGTTGTGGTTTTTAGTTGGTTTATTGTGGAAAAAGCTGTAGTTATTAACAGCCTAAAAATTATACAGGTTTATCAACTTATTTTTCAAAAGATTTTCAAATAGTTTTCAAAACGTTTTCCACAATTTTTTAACAGGTGATATTTTACAAAATAAGTTAGAAAAATTGAGATTTTAATCTATATTTTTTTTGATGATATATGCTTAAAGCCTGTGAATTCCTAGCTAATTATTCTTAACTCATTATTAATAATGAGTTTTCTTCTGGTTAATTAAAGAAATTTTTTCTTCCTCCTTTCCTGTATATGTCTTATTTTGGGAGGAAAAATTCAGCTCTAAACACTATTCTTTCTGTTTCAATCTGTAATGATATAGAGATATGTAGAAGTATATAGAGTTATGTCGTGATCGATCTGCTGGTATCGGCTGGACTGGGGCAAGCGTATAGTTAGCTGAAGATACTATCAGCCAATTTCTCCATAGAAAATTATGTGTTGGTACTTTGATCTGATAATGGCTTAATCTGAAAGATGTTATTTCTCTTTATGGGCTGTAATAACAGTTAGACTGTAGGAGTTTACAGTTACTACAGTATCATCCTTGCTGCAGTACCAGTTCTTTCCTCTTTTCTGTATGGTACAGTCATCTGCTACTATCAGTTGTCTGCAGAAATCGACAACATCAATGTCAGCTAAATTAAGATTTCTCTTAATTCTTTCTATTCCAAGTTTTGTAGTGTGAAGTTTTGAGAGATTATCCAGGAGAGCTCTATGGCTATTCATTTTTTTTACTCCATTTTCACATCTTATTATTTCAACTTAATTTTTTGTTTAAATTAAAAGACACGCAATAATCATAATAACTTTATATTAATTAACTATATATATGTTATTTTTATTTTTTTTATGACGGAAATTTCTGTGGGAAGTAACTATTTTTATTTAAAATCAAATAGTTATTTAATAAAAAGTTTGTGTATAAAATGAGGGGAATCGTGGGAAAGTATGTGGGAAAGTGCGTGTTTTCCGACAGGCTACTTTTTATATGTATTTATCAACTGTTTTTTCAGAAGTTTTTCAGAAAATTTTCAAATAGTTTTCCACAGACTTTTTAACAGGTTGTCAAATATACTTTACACGGATGTTGCCTTTTTTTATGTCTACCGCCAATTAGGCGGGCAGTGAACGACAAAACTTGGGCACCACCCGAGACAGCTCCTCGGGCACTCAATTTCATCATTCCATAAGTTTAATTTTATTTTTCTCCTCAATCTTTCATTTTTATATCCACTTTAATATAACGTTGCAACAATCTCGTTGTGATTTATAGGATAAAAAAAAATGGAAAGTAATATTACACCAGATCAGATCCGATCTATTTTCAAACTTTCTTTTCAAGATCCAACTCTAGGAGAACGAAAGCTCGAGCAGAGGCTAGGTATCGGTCACACAACTATTGGCAAATATAAGAGACTTGCCAAAAAGCTTAATTATACTGCTGAGTACATCATGCAAATGGATGATCTGTCTATCATTGAGCTTTTCAAGCTTAAATCAAGAAAGGTTGATTTCATCGAACCGAATTGGGATGAGATACGTAAATACCTGCAGGAGAAAGGTCATTGGGGGCAGATGCTTCCAACCATTAAAAGCGCCTGGGAATATATTTACCTCAAAAAACTTTTCCCTAACTATGTTACAGGAGATTTACCTGACGGTGTCATGTCAGAGCGAACCTTTTGCCGTAGATACGACGAATACCTGCATAGCAAAGGTCTTGATTTACTGAAGCACAAAGCAAATCCAAACAATAATTTCGGGCCAGGCTCGGTAGTAGAAATCGATACCATCGGTGACAGATTAAAGTATCTGGATGCTGATAACAATGAGCATGAGGCAGTTATTTTTACAGCAGTTCTCAAGTATTCACGACTTCTGTATGCAGAGGCGATGCCTTCTGGTACAGGTATATGCTGGGCAGGAGCCATTATCAACGCTTTATATTCATTTGGCGGAGTACCTGAAGTTCTACGATGTGACAACGATTCTGCACTAGTGATCCACGGTAACAAGTCCAAAAGGACCAAGTTAAGGGCTTCTATCGAATTCACTATAAATGAATTTGGTCTTATCACAGACCTCTGTCCACCAAGAAGACCAGAGTATAAAGGCAGCAATGAACGAGCCAATGGTTTTGCCTTGAAGCACTTTTTCGAGGGTACATCGTACGGCAAGGAAATACATGCAGATAATCTCGATGCTTTAAATGAGCTGATAAAAAAAGAAACTCTCCGTATAAATTCATTGCCAAGAAACCACGGTCAGCTATCGAGCATTGAGGTTTTCAACAGTTTTGAGAAAAACGCCCTAAAAGCATTGCCCTTAATCCGACCTGATGTTCGCTATATATCTTATGCAGTAGTCCATAAGGATGGCTACGTTAACTACCAGCGCAACTACTATTATGCAGGCAAAGATAACGTCGGCAAGACTATTCTGATTGAAAACATGAGGGGAAAGCAGATTGTTCTAAGACATGAGAAGACATTGCGCTCTATTGTCGAATATGAATTAGACAGAAACTGCATTCCCCCTGGAAATCATCATAAAGCAGATAAATTTAAAACTGAATCAGAAAAAGTCACTTCTCGAACAAAAGAGTGGTTTATCTCTGAATTTTCCAAGATAGAAAAGGCTACTGATAACATTCAGCAGCTCATAAACTGGGTATTTGAGATAACTTCCCGTTCTAATCAGGTTGGAACAAAGATCTGCAACTCCATCTATAAGCTCTGCACGGACAATCTGAATGATTTGGACTGTCTGGAACTTGCCTGTAAAGCAGTCTTAGAAAGGAAACACAAAGTTGACATCGTGGTTCAGTTAAGCTGTAGCTTCGATATGTTCCGCAAGCTCAAAAATGAAAAATCAAAACTCTATACAGCTCTTGTACAGTCGGCTCTTGGTGTGGATACAAAAGCTCAGGACCAAACACAGGACAAGTCTGATATTAGTACTTCAGACAGTGAAGATTCAGTAAGAGGTGAGGAGTATTATGATGACTTGTTCAAATCAATCTAAAGAGCCTCTGGTCTCAGGCTCTATTCACTCTGTAGAAGAGAATATTCACATTCTAAAACAACTGCATCTATCCGGAATGGCAAATGCCCTCAATGAGATAGGCTCATCAAAGGAGTTTATAGAAATGGGATTCAATGATCAGCTTAATGAGCTGCTTTCACATGAGCTTATAAAGAGAAAGAACAGTCGTTACCACCGAAGACTTAAAAAGGCTCAGCTACATTCAGGAGCAACACAGGAAGTGATTATTGAAAGAAAGACGAGCTATAACCTCAGTCGTAACAAGCTTGATTATTTGATGGGCTGTGAATGGATTTCTGAAGGAGGACTGGTGCTCATCACTGGAAAGTGTGGCTGTGGAAAAACCGATTTGGCATCGGCCATCATTGATTCAGCCTGCAGGAAAGGGCTAAGAGCAAAGTGCATTGATTATTCTCTCTGTATGCTAGATCTGCTGTGTGCTCAGCAATCAGGTGATCCAATGAAATATGAAAGCAAGAAGAATGAATATGCCTCAAACCAGCTGTTACTACTAGATGATATCTGTATTGGTAATCCTCTGGAAGGTGAGTCATTTGTTTTTAAAGAGTTGATACAGCAGTGCAGAGAACGAAACCGTTGTGGTCTTATTCTAGTATCCCAACTGAAGCCTGCCAAGTGGCTGTCCCATATGGGAGGTACTAAAGAAGCCGCTGATGCCGCCCTCGATAGAGTATCGACCAACTGTATCCATATAAATCTGGAAGGAGATTCTCACCGCTCAACTAACAACAGATTAACCAAGAAGGAGGACAGCCATGAATAAAAATGAAAACGCAGAGGTTAGTGTAACAGATGATAACAAAAATAATGAAAATTCTGTTTCACAAATGGCTGAAAATGGCTGTTACTTAAAATGTAACAGTTACTCGTTATCATTGTTATCATCAAAACAAAAAAGCCGTAGCCCTATTACAGACGAGGAAATCAAAGAACTTTTCATGAAAATGAAGTCCTCTGGAATAACTCCAACAACAAGACTGCTTCATGAGGCGTTAGGAAGAGGCTCATTTACAACAATTCAGAAAAAACTCTCAGAGCTTAATGCATCATTCTCAAAGCAGGGAGTGGACGATATTTTAAGGCACAAAGGGGCTGATGATATTGTCATCTTTTTAAGTAATGAGCTTGCTGAACGAGCAGCCAAAGTTACAATCAAAGAAGATGAATTCAAGATAAAATCCTTAAATGAAATGATTCTGAAGATACTTGAAGATCACAAAAAGTCAGAAACTGATATGGCAGTAGAGCTTGATGCAGCCAATGACAAGATATTAGAACAGCAGAAAAGGATTGAGAAATATCAGTCTGAGGTCAGTTCTTTAACAAAGGAGAATGATAAATTAAAGAATCAGCTCTCAGTGTTAAATACAGATTCCATTCAGAAGAAAAGTGAATACGAAAAACTTTATGCGCTTAGATCATTACTTTCCTATATACAAAAGAGTAAGGATATAAATAAAACTATGGAGGAATTATTTAAGGCCATAAAATTATAAAGGTGTAACAAGTGTAACAGCAGGACTAGATTTGGGGATTAATGTTCCCTTTTGTACTGCCCGCACATCTGTCGGCGGTAAATTTAGGGCAACTGCCCGCGCTGCTGTCGCGTGGTGCCCTATTAATTGGCGGTAGACACTTTTTTTATGAATTTTTGTGTTTTAAAAATAGTGATTTTGATAATAAAATATAGATGAGAAAATTTTTTAGGTAATTATTTTTAGATTAGTTGTAAAAATATAAATCTCACTTACTTCTGTTTGAGAATAGGCAAGTGAGATTTTTCTGATTAGAACAGCTGACCTGGCAGCTTCTTTTTTACTTTCTTAGGAAATGATTTGTCAAACTCCTCAACTTCAGCATCGTCAACGTAATATCCTTTTGGTGTCTGATATACGCCTGTAATGCCATCAAGATAACCTGGAATCAGCTCTTTACATAGAAAAAACGATGCATCTTCGCCTTCTGGAAGATCATGGTATCTAATAGAAAAAGTGCTGGCATAATTAAAGCCGCATTTTCCATAGAAACCAATGTCGCCTTCAAAAAGTACTGCACCATATCCTAGTTCAGCAGCTTTCTTCAGGGAATAATCCAGAAGTTTAAGACCGTATCCTTTACGCTTTAAATTTGGCGTAATACAGATTGGACCAATAGTCAGTACAGGTATATCTCGACCGTCGTCAGCATTAATAACGGTTCGCATGAACATATTCTGTCCAATCAGAATTCCGTTCTGTTCCATGACAAAATCAAGCTCCTTTACAAAAGCAGGATCTTCTCTTAGTACATGGATTACATAGTGTTCACTGCATCCTGGGCGATATACATTCCAGAAAGACTCTCTGATGAGATTTTCAACCTTTCTGTAATCTTCTGCTGTTTCCAGACGAATCTGACAATAGTTATTTTTATTCATTATTTAGACTCCCGAAAATTGATAACTGCAATTGCCTTTCAGCGGGAGGTTACCGACTTGTACGCAAACCTCCCGGTTAGCCTACAATGTCCAGAGAATTGAAATTAAACAAAAACACGCTCCATAAATAATGTAGTTGTGAAGCTGATTTTACAACCAAATGGAAAGGAATATTTAAATATTCTTTTATTATTTTTTGAGAATTTGTTTGAGAGATATTAATGGTGAGATATTAAAAAAGCCCATCAGATGATGAGCTTTTTTGAAGTGTATATTTAATCGAAATTAAACACGCTTCTTGAACTCGTTGGTACGAGTATCAATTTCGATCTTGTCGCCGATGTTTACGAAATCTGGAACTGAGATTTCATAACCAGTTACAGCTAGACGAGCTGGTTTTACAACCTTACCTGAGGTATCGCCCTTAACAGCAGGCTCGGTGTACTCAACTTCACGAACGATGGTGATAGGTAATTCAACTGAGATAGCCTTACCGTTGTAGAAAGTAACCTGGCAGATATCTTCCATACCGTCAACTAGGTAGTTTAGAACATCACCCATGTTGTCTTTCTCAATCTCGTACTGATTGAATTCTTCATCCATGAATACGTATAGTGGATCACCGTAGTATGAGTAGGTGCACTCTTTACGCTCTAGAACAACGTCATCTAAACGGTCGTCAGCACGGAAAACAGTCTCGGTACCACCGTTTGATAACAGGTTCTTTAACTTCATTTTTACAACTGCAGCGTTACGGCCTGATTTGCTGTACTCAGTCTTCTGAACAACCATTGGATTGCCATTTAACATGATTACGTTGCCAGTGCGGATTTCTTGAGCTAATTTCATTATTAAACCCTTTGAATAATTAAATTTAAATCTTCGGCAAGGACTTTAATCCAGCCATTAACAATAAATAAAAAATATTGTTGATGATGTCTTATGCGGTCCCTGCCATTAAATTAAACTGATTTAAACAATTTAAACGCTAAATTAGTGTGAACTACACAGAGCATCTTCTGAATGTCACTCTATTATACAAGAGTGAAAATATAACGTGACATTTTAACAGATTTGAAGGCTTGTATACTATCTTTAGATAACTTTTTTCTCTATTGAATTGATTTTACCGTCTAATTTTATTTATCATTTTGTTTTATATTAAAAATCTGTTTTTGTTTTGAGAAAAGTTATTAGATTATCAGTAAGTGATCCAAGAGAAATAAGATGTTCTGACCATTCTTTTGATAGTTTTTTCCAATTTTCATAAAATCCGAGCAGATCGAAACTGTCCAAATAATCTGAAAATCCGTTGTAGCTTAGAGTCAGCTGTCTAAGTATCTCTACATCCTTTTTACTGCTGCAGACTTCTGACATTCTGTCAAAGAGTGCCTCTATCTTATCTTTGTGGGCATCCTCTTCCTGCGGATAGATGTGCCATAAGAAAGGATTACCTGTAAGCATTGCTCTTACGATAGAGTCTTCTCCCCTTACAAGGTTAAGTTTAGAATCTATAAGGTATGAGTCATATTCATCCTGACTTACCATCGGTAATACTCTTACTGTAAGTTCATTTAATTTATATTCATCACCTGCAGTCAGATTTAATTTAAGCTGGTTATTAAAGTTATTTAATCCTTTTCCCTCAAAAATATTGAGAATAAATTTCTCTTTATTTAATGAGTTAATAACGGATTTCACCTTTTCATTCTCATAGCTGAATAAGGTAATATTTTTTGATTCTTTACTCTTTGTCTTGTTAATTTTTTCTAAAAAGCTCTTTTCTATAACTACTCCACCCGTTTTTTTAGTAAATCCAGGAAAGAAAAAGAAACTTTCAAAGCCGTCGGCATAGGATGGAAGTTTATGACAGTCTTCAGCAAAGGTCTCTGCGGTGAGGTATTCAAGGTTTATAACTGTTGATTTTCTGGTTTTGATTTTTTTTATTAGATTGTCTGGAAGTCTTACTGAGAAAGCCTGAATTACTACTTCTGATGGGGAATAATCCATGTTTTTATCTGACCATGATAAAAGGCTTAAAAATCGGTTTGAAGCATCTTCTGAATTTGTGATTTTGTTCAATATATTAACATTATTACAAAATAGACGTACCTCATAATTTTTTTTTGAAAAATCTCTACAGAGTCTCAAACATACGCCTGCATCGCCAAAATTATCGATCACATCACAGAATACATCTATCAACTTTAATCACCTAACCTAATAATTTGTAGAACTTTTTTTATTGTCAAGATAACTAAATTTAATTTTAGATAAAATTCTGTCAAGAGGCGAGAGAGAATTTTTTTGCCTTGAATTAGGGGGGATGATTGTACATAATATAGACAATGTTTTAATAACTAACTTGTTGAATTATATATATTTATATTCTAACTATATAATTTTTAAGAAAAAAAAATTCTTTTAGAAGTACGGAATTAAGTATGATCAGATTTATTGTAAAAAGAGATGGTAGAAAGGTATCTTTCAATGAAGATAAGATAGCCAATGCGATTAGAAAATCACTAATTTCAGCACATCCAGACGATAAATCAACATCTGCTTATGAAGAGGAACTTGTTAACAAGTTTACCCGTCAGGTTGTAAACGAGATTGAAAAACAGAATCTAGAAGCTCCTTCTGTTGAGAATACTCAGGATATTATTGAGAAAGTTCTTATTAAAGAAGGTATGGCTGCAGAGGCCAAGAACTTCATTCTGTACCGTCAGAACAGAACAAAGGTTAGAACCTACAATAATGATTTAACAAAGATCTATAGAGATCTTACCTCTAAGAGCACAGCTGACATGGATCTTAAGAGAGAGAATGCAAATATTGATGCAAACGCTCCGATGGGTCTGATGTTAAGATTCGGTTCTGAAGGTGCTAAGGATTATGTTCGCAGATATGTTCTGCGTCCAGAGCACTCAATTGCTCATTCAAGAGGTGATATTCATATCCATGATCTAGACTTTTATATGCTAACCATCAACTGTTGCCAGATCAGTCTGAAAGGTCTGTTCGAGCGTGGTTTCAGCACCGGTCATGGTTTCCTTCGTGAACCTCAGTCAATTCAGTCTGCTGCAGCATTATGCTGTATTGCTATTCAGTCAAATCAGAATGATCAGCATGGTGGTCAGTCTATTCCTTTATTTGAGTACGATTTAGCTCCATACGTTGCTATTTCATATTCAAAGCACTTATGTAAGGTTCTTTGCGTTTGTCTAAGAAATGATGATGTTGATGTAAAGGAATTAAAGGATCTTTGCAAAGAGCTTTATGCTGAACATAAAACATGTCTTTCAGATGAAGTTACCGCTATTATTAGGGAAAAGGTTAAAGAACTTCTGGCTAAGTATGAATCATCAAATATTGATTCAGATGCTGACTATATTTTAAGTGAAGCTCTGAAGCTTACTGAAAGAGAAACCTATCAGGCAATGGAAGCTCTGATTCATAATCTGAACTCAATGCAGTCAAGAGCTGGTGCTCAGGTTCCATTCTCATCCATCAACTATGGTACAGGTACTACTCCTGAACAGAGAATGCTGATGAAGAATGTTCTGATGGCAACTGATGCCGGTTTAGGAGGTGGTGAGACTCCAATCTTCCCGGTACAGATCTTCAAGGTTAAAGATGGTGTTAATACCAAGCCTGGTGATCCTAACTTTGATTTATTTGAACTTGCCTGCAAGGTATCTGCAAAGAGATTATTCCCTAACTTCTCTTTCCTTGATGCACCATATAACATGCAGTACTACAAGGAAGGTCATCCTGAGACAGAACTTGCTGTAATGGGATGCAGAACCCGTGTATTCGGCAACTATTATGATAAGACCAAGGAAATCATTCCTGGTCGTGGAAATCTTTCATTTACTACTGTAAATCTACCTCGTCTTGCTATTGAGGCTCATGGATCAATCAGCAAATTTTTTGATTCATTAGACAAAATGGTATATATGGTCTTCGATCAGCTGATGGATAGATTCAATATCATTGCTAAAAAGCAGGTTCTAAACTATCCTTTCTTAATGGGACAGGGTGTTTGGATTGACTCTGAAAAATTAAATCCAGAAGATACAATTGAGGATGTAATTAAAAACGGTTCTCTTTCTGTAGGATTTATTGGTTTGGCTGAGTGTCTTGTTGCTCTTATCGGTAAGCATCATGGAGAAAGTAAGGAAGCTTTCGATTTAGGTTACAAGATTATTAAACACATGAGAGAGTTAACAGACAAAAAGATGGTTGAATCTGGTCTTAACTTCTCATTGTTCTCAACTCCAGCAGAAGGTCTGTCAGGACGTTTTGTTAAATTGGATAGAAAACTATATGGAAGCATCCCAGGAGTAACAGATAGGGATTACTATACTAACAGTTTCCATGTTCCTGTTTACTACGAAATATCTGCAGCAGAAAAGATTAAAACTGAAGGTCCATTCCATGAGTTATGCAACGCAGGTTCTATTTCCTACGTTGAAATGGATGGAGATTTAACCAAGAACGTTAAAGCTTTCGAGGACGTAATTCTTTACATGAAGGAATGCGGCGTAAATTATGGTTCCATTAACCATCCTGTTGATCGCTGCCCTGTATGTAATTACGTTGGTGTTATTGGAGATACATGCCCAAGATGCGGTCGTAAGGATGGCGAGGGTGTAAGCATCGAAAGACTACGTAAGCTAGGTGTTGGATGCATCTGCACCGGTTAACAGTTTTATTAACCAATAAAATTTAAGCAAACAAACTACAGCAGTTTTATTATTTATTAAAAGAGGACGTGAACAATGCAAACTAGACTACATGCTCGTAACGGTATTGTCGGCGAAGGTGTTAAATTCGAGAGAATTAGACGTGTAACCGGTTATTTGGTTGGTACACTTGATCGCTTTAATGATGGCAAAAAGGCTGAAGAAAGAGATCGTGTAAAGCACATGCACGTTTAACTATTCATCTTTTAGTTCTCATACGCCTTGAGTCTAATCAAAAGATTGGATGTAAAGGCGTTTTTTCATTAAGAAGACAGGTAAAATGTCCGGATCAGATCTCTCAATACTTGATGAAACTACTCTAAGAATTGCAGGTGCTGTTAACGAATCAATTGTTGATGGTCCTGGTATTCGTTATGTTATTTTTACTCAGGGATGTCCATTCCACTGTAAAGGCTGCCATAATCCACAGGCACAGTCTTTAGATGGTGGTATGGATGTAAAACTAAGAGTCTTATACGATGAGTTTATTAATAATCCTCTGGTTAAAGGGGTCACTTTCTCTGGAGGTGAACCATTTATTCAGGCAGGGACTTTAAGTATTCTTGCTAAGATTTTAAGGGAAAAAGGGTATTCACTTTGGTCTTACTCCGGTTTTGTTTATGAAAAACTGGTATCTGATCCTATCTATAGAAAGCTTTTAGATCAGCTTGATGTTCTGGTTGATGGTCCTTTTGTTCTTGCACAGAAATCTATGGATATTGATTTTAGAGGTTCTACCAATCAGAGAATCATCAATGTTCAGGAATCATTGAAGCAGAATAAAGTTATCTTAATGGAAGGCTTTAAATAACGAGAGTTTTAAAGACAAAACTTCCAGATTCAGACATCTGGAAGTTATAGATTATTTTCCAATACAGAAGGTACTGAAAATCTTTCCTAGAATATCATCAGAGGTAACAGTACCTGTAATTTCACCAAGATAATCCTGAGCCTGACGAATTTCCTGTGCACATAATACAAGGTCGCCTGTAGCAACAATTTCCTTTGCCTTAACAATATACTCGTAGGCCTTCTCAAGAGCTGCTATATGGCGTCTACGTGCGATAAAGACACCCTCAATAGGCATAATGCCCAAAGCATCCACCAGGACCTTCTTAAGCTCATCCAGACCGCTTTCTGTCTTAGTTGAGGTTCTTACCTGCTTTAATTCCTTGAATGGCTCTGAGCATAACAGCTCTTTAACATCAGGACAGAGATCTTTATCGGCTTTAGATACTATCACCATGATTCTGTTGGTATTTGATTCGAATTCCTTTACCTTTGTATAGGTTTCCATAACATCAACAGGTGGTTTTGAACCATCTATCATGAACAGTACTAGATCTGCCTTTTTCAGTTCATCAATAGCTTTCTGAATTCCTATGGCCTCAATTTCATCTGATGGCTTATCTCTGATACCCGCTGTATCTGTAATTGTTACCGGTACACCTTCAATCTCAACCTGAGCAGTTAGAACGTCTCTTGTTGTTCCTGGGATATTTGTAACAATCGCCTTATCTGCTCCAGCAAGAGCATTCAGGAGACTTGATTTACCTGCATTAGGAGAGCCTGCAAGAACTATCTTGGCACCTTCATTGAGTTTTACTCCCTGATTTGCGATTCTGATGGTTTTGGAAGCCAAAGCTTCAATATCATCAAGTTCTTTATCAGTTTTTCCTGATTCGTAAAAATCTTCATGTTCTTCAGGAAAATCAAGGCAAGCCTCAATTCTTACACGGAAATTGGTAATTTTATCAGTTAATTCATTAACATTCTTTGAAAAATTACCTTCAAGCGATGACAGTGCTGCCTTAGCTGCACTTTCTGAACCGGCAGAAATCAGATCTTCAACTGCCTCTGCAGCTGCAAGGTCCATCTTGTTGTTCAGAAAAGCTCTTCTGGTGAATTCACCTGGCTGTGCCTGTCTTACTCCTTCAATACTCAGAATCCCGTTTAGAACACGTTTTGGAGATACATTACCACCGTGCCCCTGGAACTCTACAATATCTTCCCCTGTGTAAGAATTTGGTGAAGCAAAATAAATAACAACACCCTCATCGAGGACTTCATTATTCAGTTTAAATTGCTTGAAATAGACTTGGCGAGGTTTTGGAGTGATTCCGGTAAGTGTTTTTGCGACGTCTAGAGCCTTGGAACCTGAGACCCTAATAATGGCAATGCCACCCCTACCAGGAGGAGTGGCAATTGCTGCAATAGTATCTTCGATTGTTGCCATAAATAATACTATTTAGAAACAGGCTGCTTCTTCATGCTCAAACCACGCTTTTCTAATGATCTGAAGATGACGTACTGCTGCAGAATAGTGAAGCAGTTTGAAACAAGCCAATATAAAGTTAGACCTGCAGGGAATGTACAGAACATAAAGGTAAATACAAATGGCATTGCCATGAATACCTTACGCTGTACAGGATCTGTTACAGGGGTTGGTGACATCTTCTGTAGGTAGAACATTGTCACACCGTAAAGAATAGGTAATACGAAGAATGGATCCTTTACAGACAGGTCAGTAATCCATAGCATGAAGCTTGACTGACGAAGCTCTGTTGATTCCATTAGAGTCCAGTATAATGCAATGAAAATAGGCATCTGGATAAGTAATGGTAAGCATCCACCTAAAGGATTAACCTTTTCACTCTTGTACAGCTTCATGGTCTCAGTACCAATCTTCTGTCTGTCATCCTTGTAACGCTCTCTTAATTCCATCAGTTTTGGCTGAAGTAAACGCATCTTAGCCATAGATGTGTACTGAGCTTTAGTTAATGGGAACATTACACCACGAACAATCATGGTTAGGACGATAATTGAGAAACCCCAGTTTCCAATCAGAGAATGGATAAATGCAAGGATCTTGAATAAAGGAATTGATATGAACCATAACCATCCGTAGTCAACGGTAAGCTCAAGATTTTTGGCAACGCTTTCCATTGCGTCCTGATCCTTAGGACCAATCCATAATTTGCTTGAAAGCTTTGCTTCACTGCCTGCAGCAACATTTACAGCATCAGTTCTGATACCGATGATAGCGCTTGTGTTGTTATCAGCATGATTTGAGTAGATAACGTTGTTAACGTTGTTATCACCACCGATCCATGAGGATACGAAATAATGCTGA
>Ga0310695_10007541_pt1 | contig 17324 bp, 15 predicted proteins | sample RumenRJG_04DNA_FD_203882 | JGI IMG/M metagenome (GOLD analysis project Ga0310695, IMG submission 203882) | Bovine rumen microbial communities from Lethbridge, Alberta, Canada - RJG_04 (v2) (version 2) | ecosystem: Host-associated > Mammals > Digestive system > Stomach > Rumen | place: Canada...
GGATCACGAGGTCAACCCAGTTCTCAAGTTTTGTTTTTTGTCTGGCCATCGCTCGTGGTGTCGTTCTTTGTGGCCCAGCGCTTAATGGTCTTCCCGATGTCGATCAGTGCCATGAGCTGAGCCGCGTAATTCATAAATTTCAAAAGTTGTCTCATGATGTCGTTATTGTAATTAGTTATAATAAAATTTTAGATAAATTTATGAGGTTGAAATAAATACAGTTTGTTTTTGATATTTTTATTATTTTTGCTATGTTTGCAGCGCAAATAATACTTGAACCGACCGATGACGAGCGAGAGAAACATAAAGATTGTTAAGAATTGTATGGGAATTTGGATAATTCCCGAGATTTGTTACTCTCTCTTACTAACCGCCAATCTGACATTATCCCGCCGCGCCCGCGCGGACGGGTAATATAAGGCTTTTCTTGCCAACGGGCAAGGGAGGCCGTTTTCATTGTTTATTACTTTTATTAACCTTATAAACTTCAAACTGATATGAAAAAGATTCTTTTTACTTTCTTGACGGTGCTGCTGGCATCGCTGGCGGCACAGGCAGCCACCGACTATGGCTTCGAGGTGGCAGGAGTCACGGTGACCAGTGCCAACTGCAACAACATCGTGACCAACTACATCACGAGCGGAACGGTGTATTACGTGCCAAGTAGCAACACCTTGTACATGAACAATGTCACCATCTTCATGACGGGCGACTACAATCGTGTCATCAACAACCTTGAGAACGAGGGTCTGAAAGTCCAATTCAGTGGCACCTGCAACCTGTATGCTCGGGACGCTGCCGTTGTCCGCATCAGGAGGACTACCACGCTGTCTGCCCCGTCGGCAAGCACTGTCGTCAATATCACCAGTGTCTACGAGAACGGTATCTGGCTGGCAACAAGGAATAGTTTCGATCTTATTATTAAGGGTCCCGGAACATTCAATATCTCGTCCAACAATAATACGGCTATCGAGGATGAGAACGATGCCTCGGGCTCCCATATTGATATATGGCACGAAGTGTATTTTAATAATGTGAATGCCGTTTTGTCGTCTGGAGGAAACAGTGTCGTCAAGCGTTTGCTTCTCCGATTTTTAGCAGGCAGTAGCGTGAGATTCAAGGCCACTTATAATTCCAGTTATCCGGTTATTGATTATTGTGAAGACTGGGAAGTCTATGGAAACGAGACCCTCTTGGAGCCATACGGAGCCTATTTTAGCAATGCCACCGTCTATGATTCCAGCGGTAACAAGGTCTATAATCAGGATGTTTATGTCAGCGACGACTATGTGGCCATCATCAACGCCACCAACTTCCCCGACGCCAACTTCCGCAACTATTTGCTCGACCTCTATCACAAGTACTATATTACCCAGACCGATGTCAACAACTGCACAACGATGAACGTTAGCGGCAAGAGCATTTCCAATCTCCAGGGCATCAAGTACTTCACTGCCCTGAAGGAACTGATCTGCTACAACAACCCGATGACATCGCTCGATGTGTCGGGCATGACCTCACTGACCTATCTGGACTGTGCCCCGACCGACAGCTACACCGGCACAAAACTGACCTCGCTCAATGTGTCGGGCTGCACAAACCTCGAGACGCTCCTGTGTTATAACACCAACATCTACTCGCTCAGCGTGGACGACTGCACCAATCTCAAGACGCTCAACTGCCACAATTGCCCCAATCTGACGAGCCTATCGGTAATAAACAAGTCGAGCCTTAATACGCTAAACTGCTTGAATTGCACAGCCCTAACTAGACTCTATTGTCACCAGAATGCCTTGATCTCACTCGATGTGACGGGCTGCACGGCGTTGAAAACGCTCAAGTGCTACGAGAACGCCAACCTGGCGACCATCACGGGCTTGGCCGATTGCAGGGCCATCACCCATCTGGACTGCAAGGACTGCTCTCTCACCAGCCTGCCTGGCGTGAACAACATGTCCAACATCACGACACTGCTGGCCCGCAACAACAAGTTGAACGCGCTCTCAGTAACCTACAAGAGCACACTGACAAACTTGAACGTCAGAGGTAATACGACACTGACCGTCCTTCATTGTAATTCAAATGACTTGACCACGCTTGACGTGACAGGTTGCACTGCATTGAGTGCTCTCTATTGCTTTAGTAATGCTAACCTGGCCAGCATCACCGGCCTGGCCGACTGCAAGGCCATCACCCATCTGGACTGCGAGGACTGCGCCATCACCAGTCTGCCTGGCGTGAACAACATGACCAACATCACGACACTGCTGGCCCGCAACAACAAGTTGACCACGCTTGAAGTAACCAACAAGAGCAATTTGGAGAACCTGAGGGTCAGTGGTAATACGACGCTGACCACACTCAAGTGCTTTAATAACGCCTTGACTTCATTAGATGTAACCTCTTGCTCAGCAATGACTTTGATGAGTTGCTATGGCAATCAACTGACCTCGCTCAGTGTGGAGGGTTGCACTGCATTGAATGCTCTTTATTGCTACCAGAACAAAATCAGCGGCACGGGCATGACCACCCTGGTCAACAGCCTGCCCACACGCTCGTCAAGCAATAAGGGCGAGTTGCGTGCTATCTTTAATGATGGCGAGAACAACTCGATGACTGAAGCCCAGATCACGACTGCCCGCAACAAGTATTGGCTGCCCAAGAAGTACAACGGCAGCGCCTGGGTAGATATGACGGCTTCGACGCGTGGCGACGTGAATGGCGACGGCAGCGTGAACATCAGCGACGTGACAACTCTGATCGACCTGCTGCTGGGCGGCGGCACCATCAGCAACCCCGCGGCCGACTGCAACCAGGACAGCAGCGTCAACATCAGCGACGTCACCGCCCTTATTGACTACCTGTTGTCTGGTACCTGGAATTAAAACTTCAGCAAAACCTAAAGTATTTCCCTCATGCTCGAGTGGGGGATACAAAAGGGGGTACATTGCTATATATAAAAAATAAGCCGCTGAAAATCAGCGACTCAAAAATTGGAAGCGTGATCCTGCTGGGATTCGAACCCAGGGCCCACAGCTTAGAAGGCTGTTGCTCTATCCAGCTGAGCTACAGGACCATCCTGCGTTTGCCTCACATATGGGCAAAAAAATGCGGAGAGAAAGGGATTCGAACCCCTGGAGGTAGTTAGCCTCAACGGTTTTCAAGACCGCCGCAATCGACCACTCTGCCATCTCTCCGAAAGCATGTCGCTGGTACGCGACCTGCCCATTTGGGGTGCAAAGGTACTGCCAAAATTCTTTTTATGCAAGTTTTTGGCCGTTTTTTGTTTCTTTTTTAATAAAAACGGATTGGGAAACGGCTTGAAGGTGTGTCGGTCAAGGGGTTGTAACGGTCATCATCAGGTAATCCTGGCTCTCGATGGCAACTGGGTAATGTGCACTGGAGCGGTAGCCTACAACCCAGACGATATTGCCGTCGGCTTCAAGCAACCATGCGTTTTGCTTCTCGAGATGATCCAGTTTGAGGTCGTTGAAGAGGTCGCTCACGAGTTTGCTTCCTCGCATGCCGAAGGGCTGGAATCGGTCTCCGCGGCGCCAGTGGCGCAGCACGATGTGCTTGCAGTCGAGTATCCCCGTGCCGAATGCGACACGCGTGCTGGAGCACATCCGTGGCGAGAAGGGGGTGCTGCTGTGATGTACGGTGATGTGAACCGGGCTTTCAATCCCGATAGCCGGGTCAAAGGGTATTTCTTTATCCTTCGGGGCAGTGAGGTGCTCGATGACGAGCGTCTTCCGGTTGACGACTAGGGAATAGTCGCTGGTCAGGAATTGCCGCCCGCTGTGCCCTTGCCTGGCTGCCTCGACAGCCTGGTCGCACTGGTCGCGGTTGAATCCCAGGTGGCGGATGCGGTGGTAGAGTAGGGTAGCGGCTTGCGGATGGGAGCACAATTGGCCGATTTCGATATTCCGGATGTCGGGCATGGCACTGTCGACGAGCGATGTCAACAGTTCGTGGTCCTGCGACAGGTTGCTCATGGTGTCGAGGATGCGTGCTGTGCTGCCGGGGAATTCCTGTTCGATGGCTGGCAAGATGATGTTGCGCAGCCGGTTGCGCCTATACTCGTTCATGGAGTTGGTGCTGTCGGTGACATAGTCCTGGCTGATGGTCGAGAGATAGTCGAGGATGTTGGCTCGATTGACGGTCAGCAGTGGGCGCCAGATTTTGTGGTTGAGTCGCTCCATGCCGGTGAGCCCCCTTAGCCCCGTGCCGCGCAACAGGTTGAGAAAGAAGGTTTCGACCTGGTCGTCGGCATGATGGGCGACAGCGATGCAGCAGCAACCTTGTTTCTCGCTTTCCTGATTGAACCACTGATAGCGCAACTGGCGGCAGGCCATCTCGACCGATCCTCCGTGTTCGGCCTGCCATGCGGCCACGTCAAAGTCCTTGACAATCAAGGGTACATCCAGTTGTTGGCACAGTTGCCGCACGAACTGTTCGTCGCGCATGGATTCGGCTCCGCGCAGGTGGAAGTTGCAGTGTGCCGCACGACAGTCGTGGCCCAGTTCCAGCAGCACGCGTAGCAGGGCCACCGAGTCGGCGCCGCCGCTGAGCGCAACCAGCACTGGCTTGCCATTGATGGCAGGCTGCTGCCGGTCATTGGCTATCTTGTGTACAAATTCATCGTGATTCATTATTGCAAAGGTAGTGTTTTTTCAAAACAATATTGTACCTTTGCACGATAATTTCTCATGGCACAGATCGAAAAGACAAGAAGCGAGTTTTGGTATCACCTGGCGGCATTCGCCATGATACTCGTGTGGGGAATCTCGTTCCTCAACACCCGCGTACTGCTTGACGCGGGGCTGACGCCCACCGAGATTTTTGTGGCGCGTTTCCTCATCGCCTATCTGTCGTTGTTTGTCATCAGCGGTTTCAAGGTGCGTTTTACGGGTTGGCGCGACGAGTTGCTGTTTGTGGTGTGCGGCATTGCTGGCGGCTCGGCCTATTTTATTGCCGAGAATACGGCCCTGGAACTCACGCTCATCAGCGACGTGGCGGTGCTAGTGAGCACGGCGCCCCTGACGACGGCTCTGATGGGTGCCATCTTCTATCGTGACGAGCGCATCACGTGGATGACATGCGTCGGCATGATCATCGCCTTTGTCGGGTCGGTGATGCTGGCCTTGAAGGACGGGCTGGTGTGGGGTGATAGCATCATGGGCGACTTGCTGGCGCTGCTGGCGGCGTTTGTGTGGGCATTCTATTCCATGGCCCTCAAGAAGTTGAACCGCACCTACACGACACTGTTTATTACCCGCAAGTTGTTCTTCTATGGCATCTTGTCGGCTCTGCCGCTATTGTTGATGGAAGAGTCTCGCATCGACTGGCAAGCCGTCAGGCGGCCCGAGGTGTGGGGCAACCTTCTCTATTTGGGCCTGGTGTGCTCGATGGCTGCCTATTTCATCTGGGGCATCACGGTCAAGCGCATCGGTGCTGTGCGTGCCAGCAATTATTTCTATTTGAGTCCCATTATCTCGATGATTGCCGCTGCCATCTGGTTCGGTGAGCGCACCAATGCCGTGGCCTATATCGGCTGTGTGCTCATTCTTGCCGGCGTGGTCATTGCCGAGAAGTTCAAGCGGCCCGCCACGACCGAATCTTAATCCTACTCTTAATTCACTTTTTTGTTCAGCCATCGATTGGACGACAGGGCAATCAGGTAAACCGCGCCGCGGAAGCACAGTTCAATCGCCATTGCCATCCACACGCCATACAGGCCCATCGTGGTGACCATGATGGCCGATAGCCCCAGTCTTACAATCCACATGCTCACCAGGTTGATTCCACAGGGTAGCAGGGTGCTGCCGGCGCCGACAAACACGCCATAACTGATGATTGACGCGGCGAATAGAGGTTCGGCCCATGCCTCGACGCGCAGGCAGCGGGCTCCCAACTCGACAATCTCGGGGACGGGCGTCATGATGGCCATCATCTCGGGGGCAAACACATACATCAGCACCGCCATCACGCCCATGATAACCATGCCCGACAGTACTGTGATCCAAGCGAAACTGCGTGCCAACTTCTTGCGCGCTGCGCCCAGGCTCTGGCCGACCAGCGTCGTGGCGGCATCGGCGATGCCGTAGCCCGGCATGTAGCACAGGCTCTCGGCGGTGATGCCAAATGAGTTGGCTGCCAGGGCAATGCTGCCCAGGGGAGCGACAATGCCGGTGATGACAATTGATGCGCTGCACAGCATGGTGTGCTGCAGGGCCATCGGCGATGAGATTTTCAATGACTTCTTGAAGTAGTTCATCGAGGGCTTGAAGGTGCCCTTGTCGATCGTGAGCCGCAACTCCCCGGACCTGAACACCAGATAATAGAGCATGATTGCAGCGACAATCAAGCCTGCCGAGGCCGATCCCAGTGCCGCCCCCAGCACGCCCAGCCCCGCTCCGGGCATGATGAATGCATGTCCCCCGAAGGTGATCTCGCGGGTGGGGAAGATGAGCAGGAAATTAAAGATGACGTCGAGCACACACATCAGCACATTCAGTAGGCTGGGCACGCGCATGTTGCCGCTGCAACGCAGCATCGAACTGCCCACGAAGTCAATCATCAGGAACGGGATGAAAAGCATGAAGGTGCCGAAGTAAAGGGTAGCGTGCGAGCGGATGTGGGGTTGCGCGCCAAGCCAAGCGGGGAGCGGAAAACTTAATGCTAAACCAAGCCCGGCGATGAAGAGGCCAAACAACGAGCACACGACGAGTGCCTGGCGCACAACCTGACGGGCGTCGGCAGGGCGATTGGCGCCCAGCAGGTGGGCAACTTGCACGCCATAGCCCGCGACAAACGAACTGATGACGCCCTCAAACAGCCACCAAGTGGTAGCCAGCAGACCCACCGAGGCCGAATCGTCGGCACCGAGGCGTCCCACCATCGAGGCGTCGATAAACTGCATGAGCATGGCCGATGCGCTGGCCACAATGGCAGGCGTGCTCAACTGGAAGGTGAGCACCAGTTGTTGCTTCAACGACAACGGCTGCTTCTCACGGATGAGTGTCAGCAGCGAGTCCTTGCCTGAATGTCGAGCCATGCCCATAATGATGAAAGACTATTAAAAAGATGTTCCACCAAGTGAAGTGGAACACCTTTTATATAAAGTTAATTAAATTTCTCCTGCAATGATTACTTGCGGTGGATGGTCACGGCGCGGTCGAGCGATGCGCACTTGGGACCGTAATCGGTCAACTCACCATTGTTGATCTCGGTCTCGAGGCGGTTCTCGGCAACACCCCTCTTAACGAGTTCCTGCTTAACGGTAGCAACGCGGCCCTTGCGCAGGCGAACGTTGATCTTGTCGTTGCCAGTGTAGTTGTCGGCCCAACCGGTCAACATGTAATTGCGGTTCTCGTTCTTCATGACCTCGGCAACGGCCTCAACGACATTGCGCTGTACGCCGAGCACCTCGGTGCGGTTGATGGGGAAGTAAACGGTAGCAAGGGGAGCCTCGGTAGCCTTCTTAGCCTCGGGCTTCTTCTCCAGGCAGTCGCGCAACTGGTTCTGGAGGTCGGCAATCTTGCGGTTAGCGTCGTTCAGGTTAGCAACCAGGGCGTCACCCTCGGCATCGGTGTACTTCCACTCGGGGCAAACGGCGGTAACGGGAGCGTTCCACTCGCTCTTGCCAAACTTGTAAGTCATACCGAGCAGGATGCTGGGATACTCGTTCCAAGTCCTGTAACCCATACCGGCACCGTCGATGTGCTCCTGCATGAGGTCGAAGCGCAGGTCAACGTTGAAGTCGATCTTCTTGGTGATAGCAAAACTGTTGAGCAAACCTGCCTGCATGCTGTAGTTGCGGCTGTGGTCGGGGTCGTCGTTTGCGCCATATTTCCAGGGACCATCCGATACGGGACGGGCACCATCGCGGCAATATACCCAGTTGACAGTCATACCAACGTAGAAGATGGCATTGTAGAAACGGTAGGGCTTGTAACCTACAATCCAGTTGGTGAGGTTGAACATCACGTCACCAACGAGACCGAAGTTGTTGAAGTGCTGGGGCACGTACTTGCCACCATCCAACTGACGGGGCCAGTTGCGGTAACCCAGGGCTGCATAGTTACCAGTCCAGGTTGCACCCTTGATCTGCTCGTAGTCAAAACCACCACGCAGACCGAGGATCGGGGAGAACCACTTACCAACAAAGAGGTCAGCCTTGGCACCGATGCGGTGGCCGAAGTGCTCATGCTTGTCATAGGGTGACATCATGATGCCAACACCGCCGTCGGCAGTGATAAACCAGTTGTCTCTCATACGGTTAAACAAGTAACCCTGGGAAGGATCCTCAACATAGGTTACTTCTTGAGCGCTCGTGAGCATAGGAAGCAGATACGATGCGCAAACAATTACTAGTAATGCAAACTTCTTCATAATATGAAATATTTTGTTTTTTTGATGATTATCGGTAAAAGTTGAATCTAAAATATTTGATTGAGCACTTAATAGTGCTGTTTAGACCTGCAAAATTAATTATTATTTTTTAAATGGAAAAACTATGCATTAAAAATCTTTAAAACATAGTGAATTTTTCTTTACTTGAGGCTCTGGGTGATTTCTCGGGCGATATTCTCGGGTGTGAAGCCGAATTTTTCGTCAAGAACCTTATAGGGTGCCGATGCGCCGAAGTGATTCAGGCCATAAATCTTGCCCGTGGGAACCACGCGACGCAGGGTGCTGGGTAGTCCTGACGTCAGGCCGAATGTGGGCACACCTGCCGGAATTACCTGATTGCGGTAATCGGCATCCTGATGGAGGAAGAGACCGATGGACGGTACCGAGACCACTTGTGCCTTGATGCCTTGCTCCTTGATGATCTCATTGGCAGCGATGAGGGTTGAGACTTCCGAACCGTTGCCGACCAGCACGACGTCGGGCTTTTCCTGATGGATGACGGTGTATCCGCCACGCTGGGCGCCCAGGGCGTCGGCATATCGGTCGCCTGACGCGGAGGGCAGGTCGTCAATATTCTGGCGCGACAGGATCAGGGCAGTCGGCGTGAGGTTGTTCTCCATGGCCATCTTCCATGCCACCGAAGTCTCGGCGGCATCGGCCGGACGCAACACGAGCATGCTGTTGCGGCCGTGATGGTTCTGCAACTCTTCCATCAGGCGGATTTGGGCTTCCTGCTCCACGGGCTCGTGGGTGGGGCCGTCCTCGCCCACGCGGAAGGCGTCATGGGTCCAAATGAATTTCACGGGCAACTCCATCAGGGCCGACAGGCGGGCTGCGGGCTTGATGTAGTCACTGAAGACGAAGAACGTGCCGCAGGCTGCAATCATGCCGCCATGCAGGGCAATACCGTTGATGATGGCTGCCATGGCAAGTTCCGAAACTCCAGCGTGGAGGAATGCCCCGTTGAAGTCATGGGTCTTGATGGCGCCACGCACCTTGAGGAATCCGTCGGTCTTGTCGCTGTTGGCAAGGTCGGCCGATGAGACAATCATGTTTTCCACGTCGCGGGCCAGTGTGGCAAGCACGTTGGCCGACGCGGCGCGTGTGGCAATGCCGGGCTTGTGCTCGATGGCGGCATAATCCACCTCGGGAACTTTGCCGTCAATGAAGTTCTGGAGCCGTTGCATGGCCTCGGGATTCTGTTTTGACCAGTTGTCGATGGCCTGTTTGCGCTCAGCGACGATTTTGCGCTGTTCCTCGGCGCGTTGTTTATAGAGTTCTGCCACCTCGGGGAATACAATCCAGGGGTTCTCGGGATTGCCGCCCAGGTGCTCGATGGTCTTGGCGTAGTCGGCACCCGACTTGCTCAACGGATTGCCGTGGGTACTGCATTTGCCCTCAAAGTTCTCGCCCTCGGCAGTAACGGCACCGCGGCCCATAACAGTGCGGCCGATGATGATGGTGGGCCGCTCGGCCTCGGCAATTGCCTTGTCAAGGGCTTCGGCGAGAGCGACGGGGTCGGTGCCGTCACACTCGATGACGTTCCAGTTCCACGCGCGATATTTCATGGCTGTGTCCTCGTTGCTCACGGCATTGCAGTCGGTTGACAGTTGCACCGTGTTGCTGTCGTAGAACATGATCAGGTTGTTCAAGCCCAGGTAGCCGGCGATGCGGGCGGCCTCTTGGGAAATGCCCTCCTGCACGCCGCCATCGCTGATGAAGGCATAGGTCTTATGGGCAAACACCTCGCTGTAGTGAGTGGCGATAAAACGCTCGGCAATCGCGCAGCCCACGGCCATCACATGACCCTGACCCAGCGGACCGCTGGTGTTCTCAACACCGTGCTCGACATCCAGTTCGGGATGACCGGGAGTGATGCTGCCCCATGAGCGGAAGGCCTTGATGTCCTCGGTCGTGTATCGGCCTGCAAGATGCAGGACACTGTAGAGCATCGGTGACATGTGGCCCGGATCCAGGAAGAAACGGTCACGGGCAAACCATGAGGGGTTGTCCGGATCGGTGACCAGATACTTGGAGAACAGGACATTAACAAAATCGGCGCCGCCCATGGCGCCACCAGGATGTCCCGACTTGGCCTGCTCAACCATCGAGGCGGCCAGGATGCGGATGTTATCCGCTGCGCGTGTCATCAACTTGGAGTCAATCATAATTCTTTGGGTTTTGAGGTTTGTCTTAAGATGACAAAAATACTACATTTTTTATAACCAGCCCAAGGATTGGGGCAATTTTTTTGAAAGTAAAAAATGAATGCGGACGCAATCATGATGGTGCGACCGCATTCATTTATCTGTTAATTAGTAAATTATGCCTCTTGTTTAGCGGGCTTGCTGCCAACCAGTGCGTAGAACAGCAGGTAGGCAAGCATTGCGATAATCAGCCAGTAACTCTGGATGTCGCCAACCTTATCGGCCATGAAGTTCTGGATGAGCGGCATCACGCCACCGCCGACAACCATGGTCATGAACAGACCCGATGCGGCTGCAGTGTATTTGCCGAGACCTTCGGTTGCCAGGTTGAAGATAACACCCCACATGACTGACGTGCAGATGCCACAGATGATGATGAGCAGCACCTTGACGGGAACCTCTGCCCCCTTGAGCGTCATCTTGATATCCTCGGGCATGAAGATTGCGGCAAGCAGCAGGATGATGGCAAGGGCCGATGTGCCGATGAGTTGGGCGCGAGGGGATACCTTGCCCGAGATCAGAGAACTGCTGAACCTGCCCACGAGCATGAGGAACCAGTAGATGCCGGCGATGCCGCCAGCGATGGGAGCGCTACCCAGCACGCCGCCCTCCTTGATGGGTTCGGTCAGGTAGAACAACAATTGTCCGGGAATGCCCACCTCGATGCCCACATAGAAGAAGATGGCGATGATGCCCAGCACCAGGTGACGGAAACTCAGGGCGCCTTTCACGCCGTCCATCACGTTCTGGGATTCGGTCTCGGGCTCCTGCAGACGGGTGAAGTAGATGATAATGAACGAGATCAGGAAGATGCCCATGGCGATGAGCAGCAGGGGCTGAACCACCTCGAGCGATGTCTTCTCGGTCGTCTCGCCCACCAGCATGCCCACCAGCATGGGGGTGAGGGTAGCGGCCAACGAGTTGAGCGAGCCACCGGTCTGGATAAGTTGGTTGCCACGGTTGCCGCCACCGCCCAACTGGTTAAGCATGGGGTTGACAACGGTGTTGAGAATGCAGACGCAGAAACCGCAGATGAAGGCGCCAATCAGGTAAATGATATAAGTGCTGATCTCGCTGGCGCTCATGGTGCTGGATAAGTACTGGATGGCCATGCCGATGAAACCAAGTGCCAGGGCGACAAGCGCGGTCTTCTTGTAACCGATCTTTGTGATAAGAATACCTGCGGGTATACCCATGAAGAGGTAAGCGGCAAAGTTCATCATGTTACCCATCATGCCGGCCCAACTGTAATGGTCGTCCCAGATGGTGCCGAAGGGCGCTGCCATATTCGTCACAAACGAAATCATGGCAAACAGGAACATCATGGCGATGATTGACACCAGTGCTCCGTTTTTCTTTTCTGTAGTCATGTTGTTGCTAAATATTTGGTTATTAAATGTTCGTTTTGTGATAAAACGATGCAAAAATACGACAATTATTTTGAATTGCCGTATCTGGATGAATATTTTTCTGAAAATTAATACTGCCTGGGACCGAAAATGGCAGTGCCGATGCGCACGAGCGTCGCGCCATACTTGATGGCCACCTGCCAGTCGTCACTCATGCCCATGCTCAACTCGTTGAAGTCCTCGCTCTCGTCAAAGCAGCCGTCCTTCAACGTCAGGTAGGTCCGGCGCACGGTGTCAAACTCCCGTGCCACCTGGTCCATGTCGTCGGTGAGCGACGCCATGGCCATCAGGCCGCACACGCGCACGTGGGGATATCCTGTCAACAGTCCCTCGTCGGCGGCCTGCAACAGTTCCTCGACGCTGAAGCCGCTCTTGGTCTCCTCTTGCGCCACATGCAGTTGCAGCAGCACGTCAACGTTGCGGTCGATGCGGGCGGCCTCTTTCTCGATGAGGCGGAGCAACTCGATGCTGTGCACGCTCTCGATCACGTTGACATAGGGCATGATGGCACGCACCTTGTTCTTCTGCAAGTGACCGATAAAGTGCCAGCAGATGTCCTGGGGCAGTTGGGGCGCCTTGACGACAAATTCCTGGGCGCGGCTTTCACCGAACCTGCGTTGTCCTGCGTCATAGGCCTCCTGCAGTTCCTCGACGGGGTGGAACTTGGAGACGGCAACCAGTCGGGTACCCGACGGCAGTTGCTTGTTGAAATCTTCAATTCTTGCTTTAATGTCAGGCATGGTATCGATTGATGGTTACTGGTTTTGTGCTTTCTGTCTTGCCTCGCGGTCGGCTCGTGTCTCGTCCAGGTCGGCAGGGAAGACATCCATCAGCGGGGTCTCGGTGATCGAGGCGATCTCAAAGTCGGCCATCGTGTCGTGCATGCCTTCCATGAAGGTGGCCAGGGCGCCCTTGAAGTCGCTGGCCTGCACCATCTGGAAACTGGCGGTGCGCTTCTCGACGGCGGTTTTCTCGTCGATGGTGATGAAGTTGGTCTTCACCTTGTACCAGCGGTCGCCGGCCTCGTTATAAAAGATATCGCTCAACTTGACGCGCTTCACGGTGTCCACGCTGAATTCTCCTGAAATATAGGGCTGCATCTTGTCGGTGATGCGGGCTTCGGCCTCGGTAAACGAGAGGGCGTCAACCAGATAGGGTTCCGAAACGGTCTTCATGACGCCGTTCTCCATCATGCGGTCATACTTTACTTTGCATTCAAACCACTGTGACATATTCGTTTGATTCTTTATTTTTAAAGTGAATGTTTAAATTAATTTCCTGTTAAAAAGTTCTTCTTGAAATCTGCTCTTCCAGTGCCTGGTTGATGAGTTGCCTGCGATAGGAGTAGTACTCGCTCACAAAGCGGTTCATCACCACCTCGACAGGCTCGATGTCGCGTCCCTTGAGGATGCCTGTGGCCTGGCCGATTTCCAGTTCGCCGTTCTCCACGTCGCCCTCAAAGATTCCCGTGCGGGTCTTGCCGATGCCGATGATCTCAAGCAATTCGTCGCTCGAGGCACCTCGTTCCTCGGCTTCCTGCACCATGGCCTGGAAATTGTTCTTGACCAGGCGGGTGGGCGAGAGTTTCCTGAAGTGGAGCATGGTTTCGCCTTCTTCCAGATTCAGGCAGCGGCGCTTGAATTCCTCATGGGCCGAACTCTCCTCGGTCAGCGCGAACAGGGTACCCACCTGCACACCGTCGGCTCCCATGGCCTCGACAGCCAGCATGGCGTCACCGGTGGCGATGCCGCCCGCGGCGATGAGGGGCAGGTCGGTCACGCGGCGCACGGCGGGAATGAGGCACATCGTCGTGGTCTCTTCCTTGCCGTTGTGACCGCCGGCCTCAAAACCCTCGGCGACGATAGCGTCAACCCCTGCAGCCTCACATTTCACTGCAAATGCCGATGACGATACCACATGGGCGACCTTGATGCCGCGTTCATGCAGCCATCCGGTCCACTTCTTGGGACTGCCGGCCGACGTGAACACGATAGGGACTTTCTCGTCGGCAATGACTTGCATCAGTTCGGCGGCTTGGGGACGCATCAGGGGCACGTTCACGCCGAAGTTGTAGCCCGTCGCCTGGCGGCACTTGATAATGTGCTCGCGCAGCACCTCGGGCGTCATCGACCCGGCACCGATGAGGCCCAGGCCTCCGGCGTTGCTCACGGCAGCGGCGAGTTCCCATCCGCTGCACCACACCATACCGCCCGAGATGATGGGATAATCGATGTCGAACAGTTCGGTGATTCTTGATCTCATGGCCATATTGTGACTCTCCTTTCTCTTCTTGCGGGTTTAGATGATGCCAAATGCCACGTCCATCATCTGTGTGAAGTTGTTCTGGCGCTCCTCGGCGGTCGTCACCTCGCCGGTCACCAGCGAGTCGCTGATGGTGCACAGGCACAGGGCGCGGGCGCCACTGCGGGCAGCGTTCATGTAGAGGGCAGGTGCCTCCATCTCGACGGCGAGCACGCCCATCTTCTGCCACTGGTCGGTGTCGGGGCTGTCGTCGTAGAAGGTGTCCGACGAATAGACGTTACCCACCTTGTAGCGGTAACCCAGTTCCTCGGCCTTCTCGACAGCGGCGCGCAGCAGGCCGAAGTCGGCAATCGGGGCATAGATGCCGGGCAGGTGGAACTGCATGGCATAGGCGCTGTTGGTGCATGCGCCCATCGCCATCACCAGGTCACCGATGTGCAGGTCGGGGTGCATCGAACCAGCCGAGCCCACGCGGATAATGGTCTTCACGTCATAGAAGTTGAACAACTCATAGGAGTAGATGCCAATCGAGGGAATGCCCATGCCATGACCCTGGACCGACACGCGCTGGCCCTTGTACATGCCGGTGTAGCCCAGCATGCCGCGCACCTGGTTATAGAGCACGGGGTTCTCCAGATAGCGCTCGGCCATCATCTTGGCGCGCAGGGGGTCGCCAGCCATTATCACTGTGGGTGCAATCTCGCCATACTTGGCACCAATGTGTGGAGTGGGTGTTTTATCTGCCATAATTCTTGTGTTGTTTTAATGTTATTGTTACTTCTTCCTGCAAAGGTACTCACATTTTCCCATATTACGCAACATGAGCCCCATTAAATTTTGAGCACAGGGTCTTTCACGGTTATTTTCGCTGGGCGGCACATGATGATTGGCCAGCATGCTATTTGCCCGATTCGATGGTTTAAAAAAATATTCCTGCATTCTCTTCCCCAATTCCCGCATAAAGAGTATATTTGCCCTCAAGAAAACTGACTGCTCTATGGTTATGGGCTACATAGTGATTTATGCTATCATGGCATTGATGATAGCGATGGGAATCGTCATCCTGGCAGGCAAGGGTGACAGGCTGATTGCTGGCTATAACACGGCAAGCAGTAAGGAGCGCGAAAAGGTCAATATCAAGCGGCTCAGGCTGCTGGTCGCCATCATGCTGTTCTTGTCTGGGGCGCTGATACCCCTGCTGACGCTTGAGTTGATGGGCGGTATAGCCTATGCTGTCATCATTATGATGGCATGTTTTGTCGTCATGTATCTGGCCAACACCTGGGCCATGAAAAAGTGACCCCTATCGACGTTGCGTGAAACTCAAGGAGTCAAAGATATCACCTGCTGTCACCCCGACTGAGAGGTCCCTCGAGTCGATGTCCTGTTCCAGCGGTTCAAAACTGATGATGACGTGATTGCGGTCACAGTTCACGCCAAACCACTCGCCCGTGAATGAGAGGAAGTCATCATCGTCAAGTTGAGGATAGACAGGATAGACAATCTCGCCACGGTCATGGATGGCCGACAGCCAGACTCCTGAATAATTTGTGCACTCAAAGGTGTATTCGCCGCCCTCGGCAGGAATGATGTAGGTGCTGTTTTCCTTCACCAGGCCATTAGGGGCTTTCCATTTCATTTTGGCCCATTTGCCTTCGGGCTCATCTTTAGTGCATGAGGCCAGGCCAGCGATAGCCACCACCATCATGATAACCAGTGTTCTCGTCATGAGTTTCATTACTTGTTTTGGTTTTTTAATGATTGTAACTAATAATATAACACGGTGTCTGTCCATTTCTTGCATGTGGTGACCCAAAAAAATCTTTTGGAATAAATTAAGGTGGACACTCGCAGGGTTTTCGAGCCGAATTTTCATGCGTTATATTGCCGATTGGGAAATAATGAGTACCTTTGCGGCCAAATTTCAGAGAAAGAGTTATGATGATTAAAATTGATCCCAAGAGAAAGTTATGGCAGGAAGTGTTTGCCTATGTCCTGCTCACCATCGGTAGCCTGCTGTTTGCCGTGGGCGACGTGATGTTTGTAAACCCCTATTTGATGGCACCTGGCGGCACCTACGGTCTGTCCAACGTGTTCAACACCCTGTGGCCCTGGAAGATTTCACTCTATGCCATCTGCATGGATGTGCCCTTGCTCATCATCGGCACGTGGATATTAGGTCCCAAGTTCGGTATCAAGACAATTGTCTCCACAGCCTTGATTTTCCTGTTTACCTTCATCCTCGAGAGCGCTTGGGGCTACAATCCCGTCATCCATGACGGTGATATCGTCAAGGCCGTTGACCCCTCGATGATCAAGTCGATGGTCGAGATTCCCCATCATGGCGGCTGGTTCCACCCCGACTACTTCCTCAACACCGTCGTCGCCGGCATCATCTACGGCGTGGCCATCGGTCTGATTTTCCGCTCGGGCGCCACCAGTGGCGGCTCGGACATCATCTCGATGATCCTGCACAAGTACACCAAGATTTCCCTGGGCACCCTCGTCATGATCGTTGATGGCATCATCACCCTGAGCACCCTGGTAGCCTTCGGTGACATCCGCTTGCCCATCTATTCGATTATCATCATCTTTATCGAGGGCAAGGTGATCGACCTTGTTGTCGATGGCATGAAGAGTTACAAGACCATGTTTATTGTCACCGACGAGGCCGATGCCGTGCGTGACTACATCATCAACGACATCAAGCGTGGCGGCACCCTCATCGCCGGCACTGGCCTCTACAAGGGCACCGAGCGCAAGATGCTCTACGTCACCCTCGACCGCTCCGACATGATCAAGTTGCGTTCGGTTCTCTATCACATCGACCCGCACGCGTTTGTCAACATCATGGAGAGTAGCGAGATCCTGGGTGAGGGCTTCCGTCGCCTCCCTCACGAGTAATTCCCTATTGAAAATATATCAGCAAGTCGAGGGTGTGTCATAATTCAGTTATGGCTCACCCTCTTTGCAAATCAACCGCCTGAGAATGGGATATTTTTCAGGCGGCTGCTTTTTCTTTGTTTTGTCT
>Ga0310695_10007542_pt1 | contig 17324 bp, 16 predicted proteins | sample RumenRJG_04DNA_FD_203882 | JGI IMG/M metagenome (GOLD analysis project Ga0310695, IMG submission 203882) | Bovine rumen microbial communities from Lethbridge, Alberta, Canada - RJG_04 (v2) (version 2) | ecosystem: Host-associated > Mammals > Digestive system > Stomach > Rumen | place: Canada...
ACTGTAATGGTATCTGCTTCCGGATGCGCTCGTCTGCCCTTCTCGGGAACATTGACAACGTTCCCCTCTAAAAGCTTCAGCAGGGATTGCTGGACGCCCTCATGTCCTGGATCTGCCGTAGTAGATAAGTTTTCGCCCTTGCGGGATGTCTTGTCGATCTCATCGATAAAAATGATTCCACGTTCGGCGGCCTCGATATTCCCGTTCGCTGCCTCTACCAGCTGTCGGACCATACACTCTACATCCATTCCAACGTAGCCTGCCGCGCTATAAAGTGTTGCGTCGGTCATCGTGAATGGAACTTTCAGTTTCTTTGCTATAGCCCTAACGATAGCTGTTTTACCAGAACCCGAGGGGCCAAGGAGCAACACATTGCTCTTCTCAAGGTCTACCGTTTTTTCCGTCTTGCCGGCTTTCTCCTGTCCCTTGATCTTCAGCATCTTGTAATGGTTATAGACAGCTACGCTGATGACCCTCTTGGCATAATCCTGCCCGATGATATACTCATCAAGATGTGCCTTGAGCTGACTCGGTGTCGGGAGTCTCGACTTCTGCATGTTGTCAGTTTCCTGGATCTTTCTCGCGTTCTCAATGAACGTATTCGCCGCATTGATGGATTCATGAAATTCATCTACGCATTCCGTACAAATGTATATGTTGCCGTTTCCGTGGCAAAATGTCTCGTTCGGCTCCGCCTTTTTGCCACAAAAGGCACATGTTGGCGGCTCGAAAGTGATTGTGCTCATAAAATGTTTCCTCTCTCGGTTTTTTTCTTGGGTACTTCTTGCGCTGTCAAAGGCGCTTGTCGATAATTTCGTCGATCAGCCCGAACTTTACAGCCTCTTCCGGCGTCATCCACGTGTCTCTATCCAGCGCAGTTTTGACGATATCCAATGGCTGCCCCGTATGCTTTCGGTAAAGTTCATGCATCTTCTCCTTGGTAAGGAGCAGGTGCTCCAGGCTGATCTCGCAGTCGGAAGCCTTTCCCTGGGCGCCTCCTGACGGCTGATGAATCATGATCTCCGCGTGGGGAAGGGCCTTTCTTTTTCCCTTCGCGCCGCCCATCAACAGAACACTGCCCATAGATGCCGCCAAGCCATTCACGATAGTGACAACATCAGGCTTGATGTATTGCATGACATCGTAGATGGCCATGCCGGAAGTGACCTCCCCGCCCGGGCTGTTGATGTACATGAAGATATCCGCCGTGGGGTCCTCGGACTCAAGGTACAACAACTCACTGGTAATGATATCCGCCATGGCGGCATGCACCGGCCCCGTTACTTTGATGATGCGGTCCTTCAGGAGCCTCGACCCGAGATCCATAGCTCGTTCACGGTTTCCTTCCCTCTCAATAACCATCGGCACTAAATTACTCATAAATTTTCCCCTTTCTTCTCTGGCGTGTGCGTATAGGGGCTTGTTAGGGCGGCGTAGCCGCCCATTCCCCGATGTATCTTCGATATAAAAGCATAGTTTTATGTCTAAGTTCACTGAATCCGATATACGGCCCCGTTCTTGGAGTACCAGAACTTACCGCCACCACCTGGCTTCGCGTGAAGGATCAGCCCGTCATGCTTCACTATCATCGCGTTCGCTGGCGGGGAACTCTTGTAAAGGTCCCCTGACTGAATCGTACCGTTTTGCATCCCTCGAATAGGTTTTCCGTACGGAACTTCCCTTACCGAATCTCCGTCTACCGTATAAGTTATTCCGTCGGAAGTCGTAATCGTGCCAGCCGACTTATTACAGCTGACAATTCCAGTCAGTTTTGCGGTATCTCCATTTACATAAGTAGTGCTCCCTTGATAACCGCCGAATGAAGCTGGAGTAACTTCAAAACTCCTGAAAGTAGAAGTAAAAAGATAATATCTGTCAAAATGGGCGTTATGCTGTTCACTGCTGCGTGGCTCAATAGGGGGTCGATTGTCAGCGACTTCTTCACAATGTGTATTAATTCCACGTACAGTGAATAATATTCTCCCCTTATACCATACATGTTTGTTGACGTGAGCAGGAATAATAAGCCACACTGGTTTTGACATGGTTCCATCATAACTAATGGCGCGTTCATCAGCCCCGTTGCTAGGGTAATCTTTTACATGATTAGTAAATTCACGATAATATAACGTCCCATTTGAAATATACCATTCTCGATATATTTCGTCATAGTACGGAAACCTGTAATGGTAGTAGTAGCGTGCTTCTTCACGATAATAATAACTACCGCTAAGGCTACCTTCTGTATAAAATCGTATTTGCGTGCCAAGACGATTGGTTATCCAAGTTGAATATTCCCCAGTAAAATAATAATCCAATAATTCTACTTTGAAAGTCGAAGAAAATCCCATTATATTATTCCCTCATTTACCAAGTATTGTTTTCTATAGTTTTATTACCGACAAGGGAATATATTGTCAACTTTCGTTATCTAATTCCTGTCCGGTATGTATCATTGCTCCTATATATCCACATTCTGAGCATTCCATATCCTTTAGCCATAACCCCTCCGGATATACAGATATGACTCGATGAAGACACTTGAGACATATCAGTTCTGAAACGATATGCGGCGTGTTGTCTTCCTTGTATTCTTGCATTCGTACAACCTTATTTTTTTGGCTCATTGGCAGTCAGTCCTCGATAATCATTCGGACAACTTCTGTTTTGTTGACTCCGTTATATTCGAAAGAATTGTCAAGTTTGATCTTGATATTAAACATCTTTCCATCATTACCGACTAATCCGGCAATTACTTTTGTCGCCTCAGTCATCAGATCATTATATGTATTCGCGGCAATTTCTTTCTTAGTGCCGTTCTTGCGATTAATTTCTGTAATATAAAACTTCTTCTTGTACATAATTACTCCTTTATGGCAAAAAAGCTGGTAGGAGGGGTGGGAGTCGAACTCACTCAGCCCGATGGCAACGGTTTTACAGACCGCCCTAGCTCTCCGTCTCTAGCGCCCGCCTATGTTCAGTCGGATTATTGATCGTGAACCACTCCCGCCTATAGAGGTGTGAGACTTCTGGCGGATTAGGTTAAAATAATCTGGCGATTATTTTGTTGGTGCGCCTAGTGTGATTCGAACACACGACTTACGGTTTAGAAGACCGTTGCTCTAGTCCTGCTGAGCTATAGACGCATTGGCTCCTCGGGCAGGGCTCGAACCTGCGACATACGGATTAACAGTCCGCCGTTCTGCCGACTGAACTACCGAGGAATCTGGAGCTGGGTGTCGGATTCGAACCGACGCGGACCATAGTCTCCGCATTACAAGTGCGGTGCATTCAACCACTATGCAAACCCAGCATAACGGACTCAATCGAATCCATCTATTATTCGTGAAAAATAATTGGTGGGCCCACTTGGACTCGAACCAAGGACCGACCGGTTACTATTGTGAACTCTGTAGGACGGACGAGAATCGAACTCGTGTCAGAGCTTTATAAGAACTCCGTTAACACCACTTAACTACCGTCCTACACAGCTCACAATAGTGAGCTAATTTTTAAACACATATCCACTTGTATCCATAAGCTGTATTTTGATGACCGTTAATACAGTTAGATATTTTCTTTGCTATATTATTCATTGAAGGATTCTTAGATCTAGTAGTTTTTACTTTATCTTCACAGTAAACTCCTGCTTCTTGTATGGACGAGAACACGTTCAGCGTCACGCCAGTTTCAATATCTATCATAGCTACTTTCTTTGCATTCGCTATCTGTTGTACGATTCCGTTATCTCTTAAAACTAAGCTTACCCTTCCTGCGTCAATCCCCATCTGCTTAGCAACATATGCCGCATTGGGATATTCTTGATAAAGCTGTAAAATTTTAGCAATGTCGTCATTATCGATGTTTTTTTCACGATAACAGTTTTCCTTATAGAATACGAGCATGTGTTTCTTTATCCACCGGACTATCGCCGCTGATTTTATACCTAAGACTTGTTCTAGTTGTTTTGCCCACCCATAACGTGAAAAATCAATATTGCTGTTTATTATTTTATCTTTTCTCTCTTCAATCTTTTTGTCACGACTATCTCGCAAGGCTTTTTGCTTTAGGGCAGTCACTTTTCTTTTTTTCAGTACCTTTTCTGAAATTGGATTTATCCATTTTTCATACTCTTCTACCGTTGTCTGCCTATGTTCAGCACTATGAATCTCTCTATGACAATTTGCACAAAGCATTACACATTTGTCGAGTTCCTCTTTTATTGATTCCCAGGACCTATTAAATTTGGCTGAAATAGAAAATTCCTTTTCTTGTGGATTCTTATGATGGAATTCTAATACATCTTTGTTTTTATCATATCCACATTGCTCACATTTTCCGCCTTTGTACTCTATCGCCTTTGATTTCATTTTGACCTGACGGTATTTTTGTCTGCAGGAATTACATACGCTTCCCATATTTCCACTATTCTTATTCCGTTGCACTTCGCGGCCACAGATTTTGCATGTAAAAGTTTTATTTTTCATCGTCATTTAGTAAAACACCTCATAGGTGTTATTACCTTGACTTGAACCTATAATGACTTTTTATGTAGTGGAGGATACAACATTTTTGCTCCTTTAAGACATTAGTCTTAGTTGTTGCTCTAACCAACTGAGCTATAGGCCCGTATAATATGGCACGCCGACCCGGACTCGAACCGGGGCCAACGGTTGTCAACGACTCCCGCTTAATGCTTCGCATTTGAAGCGGGAGCTTGTGGGGCACGACAACCGTAGTTGTTGCCGATTGCCACAAATTGCCTAGATAGGCACGGCTTGTGATAGCCGAAAAATCGACTATCGTAGAGGTCATGTAGTTACCAAGGCCATCAAAGCCGCTCGTCGCCAACGGCTTGTTGCTTTTAGGCTCAGGCTAATGCCTTTGCCAAGATGTTTTTTGCCGCGTTGTGGTCACGGACATGAAAAACTCCACACGAAGAGCATGTCCACTCCCTGTCTTTCAGTGACAACTTGTCTTTGCCTGACATTACATGCCCGCAACAGGAACACGTCTGGGTGGTGTTTCTGGGGTTTACCGTCTTGAACTCTTTGCCGTGCATATCGGCTTTGTACTCAAGCATACTCAGGAACGTCCTCCAGCCTACGTCGGAAATAGACATAGCGAGTGCATGGTTCTTCATCATATTCTTGCTCCTGAGTTCTTCTGCCGCAACCAAATCGTGGTTTTTGATAAGTGTTGTGGAGAGCACGTCAAGGAACGCATTTCTGCGACAAAGCACCCTGCGCTGAATTTTGGCGACCAGCTTCCTCTGCTTTTGGTAGTTCTTTGCAGTACGAAGTGGACGGTTTTCCTTTTTCGCACGGGCACAGCGTTTGCTGAGCTTGCGTTGTGCTTTGGCAAGCTGCTTCTTGGTTTGCCTGTAATACCGTGGATTGTCCACTACATTGCCGTCCGAATCGGTCAGGAAGTTATCGACATTGAGGTCAATGCCAATCTGCGAGCCAGTTTTCCCGAAGCTGCCCTCAATAAGCACGTCGGAGGCAATCTGGAAGGATACGTAATAACTTCCGCAGGAATCTCTGGAGATTGTGGCCTTGGTCAGGCGGAGCTCCCCGCCGTCCTCGCACATTTTCTTTAGCTGAAGATACCGCTTCTTTGAAAAGGCAACACGAATACGCCCGATTTTAGGCAACTGGATATGACTTTCGTCAAGGAACCTGATATTTCCGTTGAAAACCGTTGCCTTGTCAATCGTCTTGGGCTTCTCATACTTGTTCGATGTCTGGTAACTGCCAAAAGCCTGCTTCTTATGGAAAGTCGGCGGTTGGGCAGACTTAACCTTTCTGCAAAGATTCCACGCAGCGTTATAATTGGCTTTTGCCTGCATGAGGGCATTGCTGTCGAGGTCTTTGTCATTTGCGAAAGTATAGACCTGTCTCAGCATTCTGCCATTAGGGTTCGCAAGCTCTCTCAGTCGAGCTATCCTTGCGTCAGCCCAGGGCCATGCGAGCAATGTGCTGTCGTGGCGCAGCTTGGCGATTTCTTTGTTTGCCCCGACGAGCTGGTTCCAGTAGAATCTGGCAAAATTGATGTTTTTGTCAATGATTCGTTTTTGGTCGCTGGACGGATATGCCTGCATTTTGACACCAAAATTGTACGGCAAGTCTTTTGCGCTTTTCATGAGTCGTTCACCTCCCCTCTTTGTATGTATTATATCATAGTGGTTCGTTTCACGAGCGAAAAGCGACAATGTTATGTGTGTTGTTTTGTGACGGCATTCACCTCCCGCCTATAGAGGCGGGAGACCCCTGCCTAAATACGTTGGAGACCGTCATGCTAGCCACTACACCATCGACGCGTTATTGGTGCGCCCGGAGAGACTTGAACTCTCACGTCGAAAAAACACTAGATCCTAAGTCTAGCGCGTCTGCCAGTTCCGCCACGAGCGCTTAGTGCGAGTGGAGGGGATCGAACCCTCGACAGACGGATTAAAAGTCCGCTACTCTACCAACTGAATTACTGTCTCATTGGGATGACCGAACATAATCGAACTGCCATCATCAGGATCACAACCTGACGCTCTGCCATTAAGCTATGGTCAAAATGGTGCCTCTACGTGGACTTGAACCACGGACATCTTCCTTATGAGGGAAGCGCAACTAACCAACTGTGCTATAGAGGCATTTTTGAGGGGCGCTTTTACTGAGGTACCTCAGCGGCAACATTAGGATATTCGCCCAGACCTAACTAACGTATGTTAGCAAGAAGTCAATCAAGACATCTTGTTTTATGTGCCTTAGATTTATATCAACCTCTGCAGAGGAAAGATATACCAACGGTATCTTATCCGCAATGTCCGGTATTACCACAATGACCGTAGAGACTGAAACGACAAATTATCTTAACTAATCTCGTAAACATATCAAATCCATCCTTTCCGTAGAGAGCCGTCCTCATAGATAACTCCCCAATTATTCTTTTTACTTATGAATAGTCTTATGACTGACTTCACTCCGTCAATAGAACTAGCCTTTAACGTATCCTCACACAAAAAGCAACTTCTTTTCAGGAGAACAGGAGTCTTAACTCCAGGAAAATAATCGTTAACGTACGTCTGGCAACCATCAGAGAATGGAGAGGGCATCTTAATGTTAAATACATCCTCAAATGACCTGTAGCATTCAGAGCTGTGCTGCAGCTCGGTTAGCTTGATACTGCCAAACCCACCTCTGTCAAAGAACTGAACGCACTTTAAGATTTCATTTTTAGTATATAAGAACGGATACACAATATTGAGGTTAATCCGAATCTTCTCCTTGAATGGAAGAGACATGTAGAATGAGTTCCTATCAAACATTGATATACTGTTTCTTATGTCGTCAGCTATCTTTTTGTCATAATGCTGTGCAGAGATATTTAGTCCGTCTACAAGTTCCAGGAGCCTGACAAATTTTTCTCTGTTATCGAAACAGTTCTTAGGCACAGACGTAGTCACGTATACCTTTAAATCAGTTAATTTCTTGATTTCAAAGACACAATCGATTAACTCATCTAGCCAAAGGCAGGGTTCGCCGCCGAGGAATAGTACGTCATCTACACCGAACTGATTATTAACGATAGTGCTCACTATTGACGAGACGTTTGGCTTAGATATTCCCAGTCCTTTACTGTGCCCATCAATGCAATGTCTGCACTTATTGTCGCAGATGCTCGTAAAATGAACATCAAACGAACTGTATATTCCGTCACAGCAATTACACTTAAGCTTCATCTAAATTAACATATCTCCTCTCTAAAGCTAAAGTCAATTACTCTTGGTTTAATGCTTCTTTCAAAAGCGTGTTAGCATTATTGACCATGTATCGGCTGATTTTCTTATACGCTTCTGAAGTATACTTTTCGGAAAAGCCCCTGAAACCAGTCCTTGCAGGGTAGCAGCTGTTTGCAAGAACGAACTTGTCTTCTTCGTCTTTTTCGACATCTGCTACCAATGCCCAACCAAAGATGTGAAGAAACTGATTTACAAGAAGCAAAAGACCAGTCTCTCTAAACTCTTGCCAAGATCTATTCTCAACCATCAATCGTTACCCCATTTTGTTTTATTTTATGTTTTTATGGCGGAGAACGCAGGATTCGAACCTGCGGATGCTTGCGCATCAACGGTTTTCAAGGCCGCCGCAATAAACCACTCTGCCAGTTCTCCGTGATATACGTTGATATTCATCTCTGATTCAACAAAAATTCTTTTTCATGACCAGAAAGATTTGAATATGGAAGATTAGCCAATATTTTAACAGCATTAGGATCTTTTGTTAAGCGAAGGAATGCGTCGAATATGTTTGACTGAATACCACTTCTTTCATACCTTTTAGTGCTTCCTGGATTAGCTAAAATCAGATTATCAAGAGTTTCCTGACTTATGCCTAGATTATTACGAATAGACTTTATATCTTCTGATGTAAGAAGTCCGGCTTCTTTTCGATAAGTGTCATAGACTCTTTTTAGGTTTTCATTATCTAATTCTGCATCAAACAATTCTTTTTTGCATTCATCGCATACTCGAACATTTGCAATAATTTTTATGTCTCTGCCTTTAACTGAATAGGTTTCTTCTTTAGTGATTATGCTTGTATTGCTATGAAGGCACTTCTTGTTATCATACTTCATTAACTATCAGCCTCCTTCATCTAAACGCGGGCAGGATACCCCCGCCTCTTAGGCGGTGGGATTATTGACTCGCTCGTTTTGTGTATATTTCTGATACCACTCTCGAAGTTTTTCTCTTTTTTCTGTTTCTGTAAGCTTATTGATGAGCTTTTCTATGTATTCATGAATAAGAAATTCGGCGCCGATAAATTCTTCAAATGACTTCCAAATGAATCCCTTTTCCCAAATATTTCCTTCGAATCCTTGATCTTTTTCCCAATCAGTAAGCATGTCATCAAGGCAATAACACATTCCCACATGAGTGTTTGTCTCGTATTTTCCTTGATCGAAGCTAAATCCGATCATGCTGGAAATTAGGTCGTCAATCGTGTATCCTTTTCCGGACATCCAGTCAAGCTGATACAGGCCGTAAAGGAGTTTCTTGTTTTTCTGGTTCGTATCCATATCTCGCATATATTTTGGTACAACTTTTGATACTAATTCTTCAGAGGGGTTTTCATCTTTGAAAAAAGCCGCTTGAGAAAATATGCCTTCTGGAATTTTTTCTTTGTTTTTCACCGGATTAACCCCCTTATAGGAAGGCTTTCGCCGGAATCGAACCGGATCCCCTAATCCTGCTAACGCAGTTTCAGTCGACGACCACGCCTCGAAAGCCATAATGGTCCGAGTAGAGAATTTTGAAATCTCGACCTCGCCGTCCCAAGCGGCGCGCTCTGCCTCTGAGCTATACCCGGATTGATATATTGTGCCTATCAAACTAGCCTGCAACAAAATAAATATAGTTCGAATAAATATTCGGTAAAAATATGGCGGGGGTACTCAGATTTGAACTGAGTCCTTGCGGGTCAAAGCCGCATGCTCTAACCTATTAAGCTATACCCCTAAGATATAAAAAATATAGGCTACTCATCCACCGTAAGGACTTCGCCGCCGTTGCCATTTCACGATGCATTTAAGCCAGGCACCAACGAGCTGAACCCGCTTGGCCGTATCGTACGGTTTCCCCCACCAAGAGGAGAGGCATTCGCTGTCCCAGGCGTGACTCTGGGCTTCTTGGCCTTGGTGTAGCCACTTGCAGAAAGCACTTGCACAGATTGCTACGACTGTTTTGTTAGGGAAAATGCTTTCGCCGGTTTTTCTCCGGTCCTTCGCCTGATGGCGCCGCTCTTTCACCCGTGACGGAATACCGAGCTCCGAAAGCATTGGGCAGTTAGATCATACCCAGGATCTCGCGGCTTGGCGGCATGCATCACGGATAATTGACACATGCCCCCGGTTGCGAGTGACCGGAAATCAAATAGGCTGTACCGTCTGGTATGCCCATTACTTTTTAGGCGGGAGTTAAAGACGTTAACCTTTTTCTCCCGATGGTTGCCGCTTCAAGACGTTAACCTTGTTACGGCCGTGGAGCCGAGGAGAATCGAACTCCTGTCCAAAGTACCTCCACCTGCAAGACATTATCGCAATAGGCTTTTTAAGGAGTGCCATTCTCCAGGATCTGAACCTCCTTGAATTTCTCCAAGGCACAGACTATATCTTGTCCGGTGGCATTACCCACTACGGCGGAACCATTTCAGTTCCTATATTGGATGGTCGCAAACCATCTCTACCACCTGCTTTTGGGAAAAGCAGGCAAATACCCCGTTTTGTTTACTACGTCGAGCGGGTCTTCCGACGTTTGCCGTGTTTATTTGAAACCTACCGTCCTGCCCACGGCTGGTGATGCGGTAGGGGCTGTCAACTTACCCTGAGGGCAAGTTAAGCAGCGATGAGATATTCAGCTTCGTCAGTTGAATTTAGCGGTTGATGAGTTAGACTTCACAACCATTTGGTCTGCGAATCTTGCGACTTCAATACCCTGTCGAAACCATTACGGCCCCGTAATGGTGGCCCACCTGGGATTTGAACCCAGGACCTACTGATTAAAAGTCAGTTGCTCTGCCAGCTGAGCTAGTGGACCATAATGGCGACTTGTTTTACATCCTGCCGCCTTAGGATGTCATCGATGATGCCGGCTATAGGGTTCGAACCTATATCTCCTCCGCTAAAAAGAGGCGCCCTATCCACTTAGACGAGGCCGACATTATAGGGCGGCTTTGTTTTATATCCCGCCGCCTTGGGATATACGGTCAGCCGCTGCCTCTACCGCCAGGGGGAATTTATACGATTTTTTCCTTATCGGGTTTTAGCGTCTTTTCCTTGACCTGGTGAAACTATCCTCATCCAAACATTATCAAACAATGAGGTGGCCTATTTTCGATTTGCCGCAATAAGCGTTCGTTGTTGTCAAACGGCACCGAAGCATTTCTTTCTTCCCTATCGGGATTTCCCACATTCTTCGGCAATACCGCAATTTTTATATGCGGTGGCTGCTAATATTCAGCTCTTTTGCGGACCAGCGATTGTAGCTGCTGGGGGCTTCCTGCTTTGCGGCCAGGGTAAGCCGTACACGCTCATGGCGCATCAAGAGCCCCAGGATATCATCGCCAGTGGCAGCAGAGCTGCATGCAACATAGCATCAGCTACCAAACTGGACGAGGAACACCGGAAAGGCTGTTAAAGGTAGCATCCTACTTATACACACCCGATAGCTGCTGGTGTCCGATTTTTTGATATCGGGAAACTTGCTCATTACGGGAATCGAACCCGCCTACCGGCCAGTGTCTTCCAGACTATGAGCATTATATAGGGGCGGGAACAGTTGCTAGGTTCCCCTATGCTGGTACATTTCTTCTCTCTAGGCGGCTGTACCCATCTTGTCAACTAACAGATGACAGACACTAACTATCTTCCAGCCGGACTGGCTTACATCTTTTACTCCCTAAGCCCGTTGCAAACATGGGAGTGGGCGGCGAAACTTCCGAGGAACTTCCACGGACTGGCCGCTTCTGTATCGTCCACTGAGGCAGGACCACTCCTTGAGCCGAAGCAGGTTTTAGCGTCTTTTCCTTGACGGTTTTCGGATACCCGGCAACCGCGGTATCCTGGCCATTGACGCGGGCGCTCCGGAGGTGATCAATCTCCGACCAGATGCTCGGCAGCCTTTACTTTTAGGATGTTGTCTGCGCCCATCCGCGATACTGCGTCTCAGGTTTTTGCGACTTGTCTGTCGGGTCTGAAGCTCTTGCTGATGTCTGCCAGACTTAATTCTGGCACCTTGCCTGCCGGTCCTTGTGCTAGTCTTACACCAAGTATTCAGCCTCTACGCAGCCGGACTTCAACGCGGCCAGGACTCCAGGGTGTGAGCTCTGCGTATCCAGGAGCTGCTTTGCTTCCGCCCCTGATGGGTTTTTGACGTCTTTTCCTTGACGATGGTTCTTTTTCGTGCCTTAACCATTGGCACCAGGCGTCTCATTTGAACCATAAAGCGCACTGCTTAGGGGTTTTAGCGTCTTTTCCTTGACAGGCGAAATCAGTCGAATCCAGTGCCGCCAGCGTGGAGGCTTTCGCGTGGCACCTGACCCCGCCGGGAATCGAACCCGGAACTGCGCCGTGAAAGGGCGCCGTCTTAACCGTTTGACAACAGGGCCATAGAGTCCCGGCTATAATGGCCGGGACAAGGGGTATGATGTAATGTATGATTCTCATGGCGTGTCGAATAGACCGACTATGCTATGGATATGCACGAGAGAAGGCTTGTTCAGGAACCCAGTCTTTCTTGGTAAAGGGCCATGGCCGGCAAGCGCGGATGAATCGAACCCGTCCGTCGCAAGCATTCTCGAAATTATGTTGCCGGTTTTTACATATATAAATAAGATCTATGTCTTCATCGATTCTTCCGACATAGAAATACTAGAAGGGCATCTAGCGGTCTTCCTCGCCATAATGGAGGCTCAAACGGAATCCTAACCCCAAAAGTCGTGAACTACCCCCGCTTATAGAAGCGGGAGCTTCCTGATTCGTCGAGAACTGCGGCACATCCCAGAAGGAATATGCTCGTCTTACACACTCTCCACAGGCGTAACTTTCCGTAGTCCCTACGGTAGTTGTCTGGCTTTGCCAGACCCGCCATTCATCCCCCACCTAAGAGGTGGAGGACTTCTGGCGGGTTAGGTTAAATAATAAGCAATTGCTTTGCTCGGAGCCCGCAAGAAATTGAGCTGGAGGCATATCCGCTGAAAATCCAACAAAAAGACGGATATTTTTGCGGGTTCCGAGCAAAGGCCGACCGTATATCACTTACGGTCAGCTATTGCTACTATCTGTGTTCTCGACTTGAAAGGAGGATCGAGACTGGGGTTACCCCCAAGGAGACCATCAGCAGAAGGAATGGAGTCGCTTCTATTAAGCAATCACGCAAAACTGATGGGCTCCTTGCGAGAGCCGACAATTGTCGGCTAAATTATTTACAACACTTCGATATGCGCCATTCTTCTTCCGAAGTCCATAGCTTCGTCATTATTGCCATGGCCCATGAACAAATCTATAATATGGCCCTGAATCGCGCCGCCGGTATCAGCCGCTGTATATATCCCGTTGTATTTCTGCCATTCGGAGTCTTCAAAATGCACTCTGACCTGGCTTCCAAGTGGGATGATATCAGGATCTACGGCAATTACCATCGCGGATTCTAAGGTTTGTCCCGTAAGATCTACACCCATGGCGGTATGTCCGCCATCGGTATAGGCAGTGGCCTCCACCCGGAATCCTTTTGATGCGCCGCGCGAAACGGGTTCTGTCTTAAGACGTTCCACTTCCGTCTTCAGTTCGCTTATCTCATCCAAGAGTTCGCTATTTTTTCGTGCGATAAGATCCATCGAATACGCCATCTCAGAAATCTTTTCGTCTTTCTCGCGAATTGTCTTGGACATTTCTTCCGTTTGCGCGGACATGCTCTCTACTTTCTCGATACTTGAAACCATTGTCCAAGCAGAAGTTACAACCAAGCCTGCCGCCAAACAAATTATAATCATTTTTCTCGCGTTAACTATAACGACCGCCTCCTCAAAAATATGAAAACGGGGAGATTCCCCATGGAGCCTACCAAAAAAGCATGAGATGGCAAACCTTTACGAGAAGGAAAGTTGATAGGCTCCATGGGAAAGCCGATAACAAATATCGGCACCCGCAAAAAATATTTCGACAAGACACCAGCCTACAGGATAGACGGCCCACAACTGCGAAAGGCACAAAACCTTTTACGTAGGATTTTGAATCCGCCATGGCTTCGCATGCTTTTATCCTCAGTATGATTTCAAGTCATACTAGCTTATCAGCTAATCTGATGAAGCATGGCAGTCTTTGAGCTTTTTGACTTTTAGCGTTCAGTGAAAAAGCTTTAGACTTTTAAAACTTTTAGCATTAAAGCTTTCATCTTTCATCTTTGCAAGCACGCCCGATTAACATATCGGAATATTTATATTTTTGCAAAAGAGGGATTCGAACCCACGTTTTAGGCTTCAGGCCTATGCCTTGACCACTTGGCGATTCCGCAAAAGAAATTTCACTTAGCTCGTGAAAGATGAAACAGTTGTTTTGTCTTTTCGGTGGCTCATCGAAGGATTTTGATCAAAGGGAAGTCAAATCGACATCAATCTTCTTGAGGGCGTTCTGCTCGGACAGAGTGGAATCTGCTTCGACGCAGAACTTTTCAATCTCTTCCTCAAGCTTCTGGATCTTGTTCTCGATCCCCAATGGATCAATCATGGTGACATCGTGAAGTTCGTGCCAAAGCTTGATCTGCTCCTGCGACTCCGCGGCGGAAAGCTTATTGTTATCGCCCGTAATCGTTTTCAGGTAACGGTCAATCTCGTCAGCCTCACGCGCCTGCGCCAAGGAAATAGCTCTCTTCGCGTTGACCAGACTGTCTTTCATGTCCTTGAGAAGGATACGCTTGAACCCGTCCTTGCCGTAAATCGAGTTCATGGCCTCGATAAGCTCGGCAATTGTGTAGTTCTTGCCGCAAACGGAAACCGTGTCGGCATTATCCTGTACGCCGGCGTTGGCACGAATCACGGCATACTTGACCTTCTCGTAGTTCGAGATCAGGCTGATGATGGAATCATAGTCGCCTTGGATCTTCGCCTTGACGTCCTTGATGGGGATACCGTTGATGGCCTCCTTACGCCCGACCATTGTCATGACATAGGTTGCACTGACGATATCCTTGGCGATACGCTTCTTAAGCGTCTTGAGCTCGATGAGAGCGCGATGCAATGACATTTCCATTCTCATATCCTCCGTTTGTCTTTCGAATAGTTTTCGTGTTGCGGGCGAATTAATTGGTAGCGGGGGCAGGACTTGAACCTGCGACCTTCGGGTTATGAACCCGACGAGCTGCCACTGCTCCACCCCGCGATAATGGGCCGCATCGAATGCCGCCCTTGCTCTGCCCAAAGAGCTGTTTCTCTATGGGCTTTATGATACTACACTTCGATACGACTTGTCAATAGTAGAACTAAGTATTTAAAACAAAAAGCCATCCATGCATAAGCAAGGATGGCTTTCAATGGTATTCTTGACTTCGTTTCGACTACTCGTTGATCGTAGTGATGAGATTCTCCATCGGGCACCCATAGATTTTGCTGAGACGAAACAGAGTGTCTATAGAGACTTTTCTTTGTCCCTGCTCAATCAGCCAATACCCCGTAGGAGTCTTGTAGCCCAATTCAAATGCTAGGTCCGATATGCTGTATCCATGGTCGTCCCTAAGCTTTATCAGCTTGTCGAGATCGATTACGGCTTTCGCCTTCATAGCTTTTTCACCAATCCTTTTTTCGCAATATACTAACAGTATATTACCTATGGTAGAAAAGGTTTTTCATACGGGATTGATGTTTTGCGCATATGGGGGTTTGTTAGGGCGGCGTAGCCGCCCATAATTATATCTTCACGATAGTTCCGTCAATGTGCGTAATGAAAGCGTAACAGTAACGCCATACTCCGGCCCACATGAAGATGTAGTTGTCTCCCCTATGGATATTATCGGTAAAGGTCCAGCCATTTTTACTCCAGGAGCTGTTACCGGTATAGAAGCCAGTGCCTTGTCTAGGAATCTCGCTGACCTCCAAATCGTGATTGCCCGGGGCATTCGAATCCCCCGGACTTTGGTTTACCCAAAATTTGAATAGTCCATGGGTGGGCTGGGGGACAGTGCTTTTGTACGGGTACCGGCTGGAGTCCCCCGACAAGTTCAGGGTAAACCGGGCCTGCCCTTCCCAGTCGCTGTTGAAGTGGATTACCATGGGCTCTCCATGGGAATTCGGGGCAGGGAAACCATGGGCACCTTCATCATGCAGGCAATGCCTCCCATGAACTCCGTTATCGGAGAAAGTAATGACATTTCCTTCTGACGGAGGTGGTGGAAGCGGAGGAGATGGCGGAGGCGGAGGAGGCGACTCATGTGTACAAGTACAATTATTGAACGCATCGATCATCGCTTGTATTTCAGCCTCAGCCGCTTTCGCCCTATTGATTTCAGCTTCGATCTTGGGGATATACCTGGCATCGTGGTGATGGGGTGCCCTGGCAAGCGCCGAGCAGTCGTTGATAAGTTCAAGGTTCGTCCTGCCGGCAGCAGCGTCGGGAATCTCCGAGAGGTTCTTATCGCGGCGGAATCTCACCCTCGTTGCCTTGGCCGCGTTGTTCAGCGCGATCTTGATATTCTTGATGTCCAAGAAAAGCCTTTGAAATGCTCCGTAGAAGAATGTTTCCCATTTCTTCGCGTGGTCATACCATTTAAGAACAGCCAAAAAAGCCAGCTCCTTTCTTTTTTAGTCGGCCGCTATCTCGATGGTGTCGCGGCGGCCAGCTTAGTCAAGCGACGAACAGAATTCTGTGAACGTACCCCTGCCTACGCTTCGCTAAGAGGCGGGAGCTTCCTGCTTCAACGAGAACAGCACTACATACTCCGAAGAGTTGCGGCGACTTACACTCTCTCCACAGGCGTAGATTCCCGTGCGACCCACGGTATTCTACCAAGTTTGGTTAGGCGGATATACGCCTAGCTTCCTCTCGGATGTTTATTGCAGCGTTCTTGTCTCGATTGTGGTGGCTGCCACAATTAGGACAATCCCATTCACGCACAGACAAATCTTTGGTTTTGCTATTCTGGTAGCCACAGACATGGCATAGTTGACTGCTGGGATACCATTTGTCTATCTTGATAAGCTGCTTTCCCTGCCATGCAAGCTTGTATTCCAGTATATTTGTGAACATGCTCCAGCCATTGTCCGCTACGGACTTGCCAAAACTGAATCTACCGCCTTTCTTGTGCTTCGCCATAGCTTTGACACTAATATCCTCAATGCCTATGGCATTATAGCGGTCTACCAAGTATCGGGCTTTTTTGTGCAGAAAGTCACGGCGTTGGTTTGCGACCTTCTCATGAAGCGTTGCCACACGAAGCCTCTGTTTATCCCGATTATGACTGCCTTTTTGCCTTTTAGACAGCTTTCTTTGGGCTTTCGCCAAGCGTTTCTCGGCTTTTTGCAGGAAATTCGGGTATTCTGCATCGTCCTCATCGGAAGCAACATATAGCCCGTGCATAGCAAAATCCAAGCCAAGGAATTTCTTCGGTATTATGGGGAGTATTTGGTTTTCGTACTCCACCAGAATACTGATGTAGTATTTCCCTGACGGGGGTTTGCTTATGGTTACGGTCTTTATGGTACTGTTCTCCATCAGAGGACGATGCAGGCACAATTTCACCCAGCCTATTTTCGGCAGCTTGACCTTGTTTCCCTCGATTCTTA
>Ga0310695_10007548_pt1 | contig 17318 bp, 13 predicted proteins | sample RumenRJG_04DNA_FD_203882 | JGI IMG/M metagenome (GOLD analysis project Ga0310695, IMG submission 203882) | Bovine rumen microbial communities from Lethbridge, Alberta, Canada - RJG_04 (v2) (version 2) | ecosystem: Host-associated > Mammals > Digestive system > Stomach > Rumen | place: Canada...
TGAAGAAAAATCCTCCTCCTGCGGGGCGAAGTTTTTCCAGGGCTGAAGTCTCTGGCATTCTCTGATCATGGCATCCAGTTTCCCACGGGAAAAATTCAGAAGATCGCAGATTTCATTAAGGCGTTCCTGCTGAATTTCCGGGATGCGACCGTCGCAGAGTGCAATGGTGATGATGAAATTCATCATGTACCGGATGTTGGGCTTTCTGCGGGAATAGGTGCTGTACCGTTCAAAGAAGCGCATGGCCTGCCGGGGATTGTAGTACTCGTCGCAGCCGGCAAAAAAAGCGGTCTTGCAGATTTCGGCGTTTTCCGGAGAATCGGCAAGCTTCCGGATATACCCCTGAATAACGGAGTTCCTGAAGGGATTCTGGTCATCGGTGCATTTCCCGATATATCCGGCCAGCTGAAAAACCCCCCGGAGATACAGGTTGAGATATTCCGAGTTTCTGCCGGAGAAGGTTCGCGAGTCGTCACTGTCGTCGTATGCAAAGGTTGGCTTATTGTGATTCAGCTGATTCAGGTACTGGAAAAGATAACTTACCCCGGCCGTGAGGCCAAGGAAAAGCATTAATACCAGAAAAGAGGTCATTTTCGGAAAGCTCCCTTAAAAACCGGACAGTTCGGATATCTTCGGTATCCCCCGAACCGTCAGGAAACGACGTTTCATGCAGCCCGATCTTTGCACACCGTTTCATAGGCCGTGTTGATGGTCTGGGCCTTGTCGGCATAGATATGAGCCATTTCCTCCGGGAGCCCCCGGGCCTTTACCAGATCGGGATGGTATTTTCTGATAAGCTTGTGGAAGGCTTTGCGGATTTCATTGTCAGAGGCAGATGCCGGCACTCCGAGAATCTGGTAGGCATCTGCCACATCCATCAGCCGGTTTGCTTCCCGTTCGGCCCGGCGTTCCTCCTCCTGCCGCCGCTTTTCTTCCTCCTCCCGCTTTTTCCGTTCCTCGTACTGTCTCTGGTTCCAGCCCTGCTCCTGCTGCTCCTTCCAGTGGTTGTCGTAGGCGCCGCGGTAGGCGAACTCGTCATTATGGGGCGAGAAGTTTTTCCAGGACTGCATTCTGCGACATTCATCGATCATGCGCCTCAGATCTCTTTTTGAAAACTTCAGAAGCTGGCAGAGCTCGTTAAGACGCCGATCCTCCACTGATGAGATTACCCCGTCACACAGGGCGATGGTTACCACAAAATTCATCAGATACTTGATATTGGGTTTTTGCCCGGAGAAGCTGTTGTATCTGTTAAGAAGACGTACTGCGTTCATGGGATTGTAGTCTTTGGCGAATCCGGCAAAGAAGGCCGTCTGGCAGAGCTCTGCGGTTTCCGGAGAGGTGGAGAGCTGCCGGATATAATCCTGAACTATGGCATTACGGTAGGGATTGTCATTGCTGGTGCTCCTGCCTATATATCCGGCCAGCTGAAAAACACCGCTGAGATAAAGATTGTGGATTTCCCGGTCATTGAGAGTGGAGGTTCCGCCGTCCATGAAGCTTCCTCCGGAGGAACTGCCGCCCAGGTTCAGGTTGCGGATCTTATCGAAAATATACAATCCCACGACGATTAGTATGGCTGTTAAAAAATAAGGAGACATTTCGGGAAACCCGTATTCATAATGGTGTAAAAACAGTTCAGACAAGTGAGTATAGCACAGTATCCCGTGATGTTAAGCTGCGGCATTTCCGAAATTTGAGGTGCATTTTATCAGACATGGAGGATGGGGATTTTTTCGGGAAAACGGTTCCGGCGGAATTCCGCGGCAGTGGGATCTCCGTCAGGAAATATCGCCTCTGTTCCGGGTTATCAGGGTGTAGGCGTCATTGATTTCCTGAGCCCGGTCGGCATAAATCTGCGACATTTCCTCGGGAAGTCCCCGGGCCTTTATCATGTCGGGATGGTATTTCCTGATCATCCGGTGATAGGCTCTTTTGATATCCCGGGGGCTGGCATTTTCAGGAACCCCGAGAATTTCAAAGGCCTTCCGGAGAGCCTGTGATTCCTGCCAGGTATATCCGGAGGAGCTGTCCCGGTTCCAGGAACCGCCGCTGTCTGTGCCTGAGTTTTCCCCGGTACCGGAGAAGCCGCTGTCATAGTAGGAGCCATCACTGTAGGATGAGCCCTGACCGAAGCTTTCGCCATAGGCGCCGTTCCCGGAAAATCCGTCCCGGTAGCCGCTTCCTCCGGAGGAGCTGCTGTAGCTGCCGGTAAAATTGCCGTACTCGCTGTCCCTGAAGCTTTGCCACTCCTTCATGATATTGCATTCCTCGAGCAGGGCAGTAAGCTTGGAAGAAGGGTAGTTCAGCAGGGCGGCGATTTCCTGAAGTCTGGCTTTTTCGCGATCGGTGAGGATGCCGTCGCTGAGAGCCAGAGTGACGATAAAATTCATGAGAATGCCCAGATTTACCCTTTTTCCGGAATATTTTTCGGAGGCGCGGATAAATCTGATGCCGGAGGTAACCTGATAATTCGGAGAAAGGCCGGTATTGAAGGCATTGATGCAGAGCTCGGTGTTTTCGCCGTTACCGGTAAGGCGCCTTATATATTCGGCAACGACGCGGTTTCTGCCCGGAGTGTCCACGTTGATGTCGCGTCCCACATAGCCAGCCAGCTGAAAAACTCCCAGAAGATAGAGTTTTTTCTGTTCCTCGGGGCCGGGAATATCTTCTCTGCCAAAGATCCTTTGCGGGTTGGTAACCATGAACCAAAGGACGTACTTCACCGTCAGGGTAATAATCAGAAAAATAACAAGCTTCAGCATGATAATCGGTACTAACAGCGTGATGGCGGGGCCGCGGTCGCTGACTGCGGCGGACATGGCAAGTCTACCACAGATAGCAGTTTCTTTCTGAAAAATATGCGTTTCGGGGAGAGGAAGCCCGGCAGGAGACAAGTTATTGATAAGGTTCCTATTGATATGTTCTGGAGGAGGTCATCCATATTTTGTCCTTGGCCAAAGAGAATTGTGCTGTCGCTGTTATTTGTCCTCCGAGATTTGTCGTAAATTGTATTATGTGAAAAATGTGAAGGGGTAACTTCACGATCGCTCATGAAATGTGTAAAATGTCAAAAGTATGGCTCATAATAATGTTATAGATATGCTAAATTTGCCGCATGTTATGTGAGACAGTGTTGTAATATCCTTTATGAAAAGTGATCGGGGAACCACAAAATGATGTTTCAGATGGAGGAGGATTTTGCAGCTTCGTATCAGGAAAGTGAAGATTTCATAAAATTATTGCTCATGAAATGAGAAAGTAATACCGAAAGTTCAATCTCTGATAGGTGTTGGATGAAATGAATCAGATAACCTGAGAATTGCCGTTTTCGAAAAATACCTGCTTGCCATATCTGAACTGTTATCGGAGGAAGCAAATGTATCTGAGAAGAAAGATAGATGAATATCTTACCAGTTGGAAAAGGGATCCTGAACATAAACCGCTGATTGTAAAGGGGGCCCGGCAGACCGGAAAAACCGCATCGGTATTGCGTTTTGCAAAAGAGAATTATGATTCGGTTGTATACATCAATTTTGCACTTGAGAAAAAGTTTCTCGGTATAGTCGATGACGGGTATGATGTTGCCACAGTTATTAAAAAAATCACCTTTATAGATCCGATGAAGGAGTTTATTCCTGGTGAAACTGTTATTATTTTTGATGAAATTCAGGAAAATCCCGATATTGCCACAACGCTGAAGGCCTTCAGAGAAGATGGCAGATATGATGTGATTTGCAGCGGTTCTCTTTTGGGGATTAATTACAAGAAAATCCACAGTAACAGTGTGGGCAATAAGACAGATTATGAAATGCATTCTTTGGATTTTGAAGAGTTTCTATGGGCCAAAGGCTACAGGGAGGAGCAGATCCGGGAAATACTTGAGCACATGATTGATCTAAGACCGTTTTCAGCTACAGAAATCACGTTGTGGAAAAGCCTTTTTTTGGATTATTGCGTTTTAGGGGGGATGCCGGAGGTTGTCAGGAGGTACATCGAGTCTGGAAACTTTTCTGGCTCTCTGGAACTCCAGCGGCAGATCCGTCTCGATTACGAGGAGGATATCCGCAAGTATGCGGAAGGTCTGGATCAGACCAAAATTGTGAGTGTTTACCGCTCAGTTCCCGTGCAGCTGGCTCGTGAGAACAAAAAGTTTCAGTTTAATATGGTGAGTAAAAATGCCCGATCCCGCGAATATACCGGATGCATTGAATGGCTTATTGATGCGGGAGTGGTTGTTGCCTGCCACTGCCTGAATTTTCCGGAACTGCCTCTTAAGGGAAATGAGGACATGTCCAGGTTTAAACTCTATTATCCCGATACCGGTCTTTTGGTAGCGGCTCTGGATGATGAAGCTCAGGAGGACTTAAGGGCAAACAGGAATCTTGGGGTTTATAAGGGAGCTCTTTATGAAAACTTTGTGGCAGAAGCCTTTGTAAAGCAGGGCTTGGGGCTCTTTTACTACAAGAAGGAGAATTCCACTTTGGAGGAGGATTTTTTTGTGAGAACGCAAAATGAGCTTATTCCGGTGGAGGTTAAGTCCAACGACAAAAGATCAAAGTCTTTGGCAACGCTTATCAGAAGCGATAATTACAGCGATATCCATCATGGCATAAAGCTGGGAGATTTCAATATAGGTAAGGCAGAAGGAATTATCACCTTTCCTTATCTCTAATTCCCTACCACGATTATAACTTGTCATCTCCCCCTGCGCCTCCCATTCTCATCTTTTCTTGATTTCAACAGCATTTCCAGTAAATATTCCCTTGAAATATTATCGTTTTTTATGTTACAATAAGTTATTATAAAATAACTTATTGGGCGTTATCGTGATTAATATTTCTTACCATAAGAACAAGGCGGGAACCATGGTGGGAACGTGGCCCGGCATCACTGAGTACAAAGACGGGAAGCCCAGAAAAACAGGGCAGATATATCTGGGCAAAGTTATCAGCAAAGAGAAACTTATCTTCTGGAACCGCAACGATGGTTACTTCGCTTTCTGCCCTGACACTGTTTCCAAGAGAACTCTTGCAGCCGCTGAGGTCCCCTATATTGCTTCAGAGCCTGACGGAGCTAAAAGGCAGCGTCCGGTGCTTGTTGATTTCGGCGACTCTTACTTAATCGATCGCTTCCTGAAAGACACCGGATATGACAAAGTCATAGACACCGTCGACGTCCAAAACAGGGATACCCTGTACGCTCTGATCCACTATTACATACTTGAGGATCGGGCAAATTGCCATGCCGAAACATGGTATGCGCACAACTACGCCTCTTACCTTTATCCCAGGGCAAACATTTACAGCCAGCGCGTGAGCGAACTCTTAGCCGGCATCGGAACGCCGGAGCAGAAAAGAAATTTTCTCATCGCCCATATCAGGTATGTCCTGGCATCGACTGACAAGGAGGTTTCGGTTCTTATAGACAGTACAGGACTGCCCAACAAGAGCAATCTGCCGATAACCAGGTACAGCAATCATGACGGCGACGTAAATATCGAGTTCAGAATGATTGCTCTCGTGCAGCGCTCCACCGGACTTCCGCTGTTCTACGAAATTATCCCGGGTAATGTTGTTGATGTTTCCACAACATCCAGAATTGCCAGAATGGCAGAGCAGCACAGCTGCAAGGTATCGTATGCCATCGGCGATGCCGGTTACGCCTGTCCCGCCACCATGGAAAGGCTGATTCTCTCCGGCATGGACTTCATGACACGTCTCAATCCGGCATATGACAACTTCAAAGATATCCTTTCCAGCCATGGAAAAGAACTTGACGATCCGGCAAATATTGTCAGGTTCAGAAACCGCCTTGTCAGCGTGGTAAAAATCAGTATGGTCATAGCCCGGAACACCGCCAGCGGAACTGAAGTATCCGGCCTCGTCTATCTGTGCAGGGATCTGCAAAGCGCCGCCAGCAAAAAAGACCATCTCATGACTTCCAAACAGGCGCGCAAGCTCACAACTCAGGAAATCCTCGCCCTGTGTGAGAGGTTTGGCATCTTTGCCATAGCGACAACCAGGGATTTGCCCGCCGATCAGGTTCTTCCGGAATACTACATCAGACAGGATGTGGAGCAGTACTTTGATTACGGCAAGAACTATGCGAAATTCCTGCCTGTAAGACAGCATCAGGAAGAAACGCTGGGCGGGCATATGCTGCTGGCTTTCATCGCAACTTTTGTCGTGATCATGATAAAAAACCGGCTCAATGCTCTGGATACAAGGTATACTCAGATACCGGCGGTTCTGACCGAAACAATGCCCGAAGACGGGGACGAAGATTTAGCCTGCGTTGAAGATCCTGACGGCAGGAAATACTTCATAAAACAGGATCCGCTTGCTTCAGTGTTCAGGGAGTCTCCTGCGACACTGTTCTTTGAACTCCGCTGTCAGAAAGCCGATGTGTTTAAAACGATTATTATTCCTGAGGTACCCACGAGGCAGGCGAAGGACTTTTATGACGCTTTCAGGCTGCACAGCCCGGATGCAGTGCAAAGAACGGAAAACGGATTGGTTTATGAATTTGATAACGGCGCGCAGAACAGACTGACAAGAAATCTGGCGTTTGCCAGGAGACCGGTAATAGATGATAAAACCATCGAGGCTCGCAGAAAAAAGAAAAGCGCCCCGCCCCTGTGGCGGAAACGGCCGAAAGCAGCAACTCTCAAGGAGATAAACAGGCTGGCGATTCATCAAAGCCGAAATCCAGAGGCAGACCGAAGGGATCCAAAAACAAAGCCACGCTTTTGAAGGAAGCGGCTAACGCAGCAGCCGGGATCTCAAATCAGCCCCGGAAGGGACAAAGAGGCCGTCCGAAAGGCTCTAAAAACAAGAAGACTCTGGCGCGTGAAGCAGCTGCAGCAAAACAGCCGGCAAAGAAAAAGAGACGCGGGCGTCCGATAGGCTCTAAAAATAAACCGAAAACCGGTCAGGACTTAGGAAGACCGTCACCTGGCGAATCTCAAACCGGTGAGTAATCGCTGGAAAATAGCAGGAATATGGTTCCCAACTCTCAGCTCAATGACAGGATAGTATTATTTGAAGTCAATAAACCGCCAGGGAATTTCATCAATGAGCCCTGTAGCTATGCGGTTTTACCAAAAATCGATAAGTTATAAACATACTAGGGAATTAGAGGTAAAGATGAGCAGGTTCGGCAGGAAAAATACAACATCATCGGTATTTCGTTTTCAGCCGCGATGAACGTGGCCAGGAGACACAAGATGAAGATGACACTCGATTTTCCGGATGACCCTTCGGAAAGATTCGTTACTTATGACAGCGAGCAAAACAAAATTTTTGTAAATATTCGGATATTATGATTGTGGCCTGACAATGAATGTTATTTTGTCTGACTTAGAATGATAATTTAGTTTGCCAGTCAATGAATCCGGTGTCAAAAGCCGGATTTATTGAAATGGCTGTAATTTTTTTTAATGAAGCGTTGGATATATTGTATGTTGTTCAGCGTTTTAGATTCTTGCAAATAAGCGGCGGAGTTGTTCACGTGAAATTATCCCAAAAACAGGTTGATTCCTTCTATAAAACAGTAATCCCTTTGCTCTCATGGCTTAAAAAATCAGGAAAACAGTTTTCATAAAAAAACTTGGCTATAGAAAATGATGCGGACAGGTCAGTAATTTCAATCGACTGCAAGAAAAGTTGACAGTAATGAATGAGTGGAGTGCAAAAAGTCCAAAAACACCATTTTTGCCAAAAACGGATGGCTATTTTAAAGGCTTCGTTGTATCGGACTAAGGCAGAAATCGACTTTTTGCACCGGACTCATGAATATCAAACAGGAATTAAAGTTTCAGACAAAGAATATAACAAAATTGACATAGGACATAGAACGTCTGACGGAAATGAAAGACTGGAACTACATTATCAGGGGATTCCATAAGGGATAAAACGATGGGGTTATTTTTTTTAAGATTCCTAACTATTCCTTGAAAAAAAGGCTTGCTCTAACAGAATATATCATGAAGAGAAAACAGCGGTTCTTTTGAAACAGATTATTGAGGACAGCGAGGTATATAACAATGTCAAAACTTATTCCGTCAGCAATGACAGACTTTAAAAAAATCATTGAGAATAACTATGCCTTTGTGGATAAAACCCGTTTTCTTGAGGTTTATGAAAAAAGCGGTACATCCGTATCCATGTTTTTAAGGCCCCGGAGATTCGGCAAAACCATGTTTACCGAGCTCCTCCGGTATTACTACGATATCGCTTTAAAGGAAGATGCTGACCGGCTGTTTCAGGGCAGATATATAGCCTCTCATCCCACCCCGCTGAAGAACTCCTATTACGTGCTGCAATTTGATCTTTCCGGAGTAGACACCGGCAGCAGTGAAAGCATGACAAAGAGTTTTATCAACAGGGTTCTGTTCGGAATATCCGATTTTTTTGTAAGGTATCCGAAATTTGCTCCGGTCACTCTTCCTGAAAATGTGACCGAAGGACGAGATGAACTGCTCCGTTCCACGATATCCGCATACTATGGAGATATCTCTAAATTTCCGAGCCCCGCCGTAATAATGACAGATTTTTTCCTCAAGCTAAACTCGTTTATTCCCTTATCCCGCAAGCTTATGGTGATCGTTGACGAATACGATAATTTCACTAATGACATACTAAGCAGGAATCCCGGGAAATTCCGGGAAACAGCCAGAAAAGGCGGAGATCTTTCAGCATTTTTTCAGACTCTGAGAGTCGGAAATCAGGATCATATCATTGACAGAATCTACGTAACCGGCGTGCTTCCAATAACCATGGATACTACAATTTCCGGTTTTGTTTCCGAACACTTAACCTCCGATCCGCAGTTTAACGAGCTGACCGGTTTCACTGATGATGAAGTAATTGATCTGCTCAGTCAGACTGTGAATTTTGAGAAATGCCCGATCGATCCTGAAGTGTTAAGGGCGGAGATGAAAAAGAGATATGACGGCTACAGGTTTGCAAAATATGCTGAAAAACCTGTTTACAATGCCACTATGTGTCTGAACTTTATCAGCGAACTGGTTAATAATGATTACCGGGAAATCCCGTCATTTAAAATATTTGCCGATGCCAATATTGATTACGACAAGCTGTGCGGGTATTTCATGCTGATAAATGAACAGGACCGCCGGGAGCTTATTGAGGATCTTAATAACCGCAGACCCGTGGCATCGAATATCGGCATGGCCGTGAAGCTGACAGCGGAACACGAAATGCTGAACTATCATGAAGGAGCCACCGTTCTTTATCATCTTGGCTTCCTCACCATGATGAGCGAGGAAGAGAAGAAAAACACCCCGGGCTGCAGTCTCAATGTCGAGTACCTTACCATTCCCAATGAATATTTCCGGGATCTTTTTGCCAGGTTTCAGCTGACCCGCTCGCCCGTAGCGATCCGTGCGATCGGGACCATAAAGGATCTCGGCATGATGGCTGTTTCCAATGACATTTCCGTACTGAGAGACATGCTCTGCCGGATTTCAGGCGGCTTTACCCAGACTGATGTCTCCCGGGAAGGCGAAAACCAAATCGCTCTCACGGTATATACCGCCATAAGCGTGGCCGCCGGAGGGAGCTTCGATCTTACAAAGGAATATGCCGTAAAGCACGACGGCAGATTCGTTTTTGAGGACGGCCTTTCCGAGGAGGAGTACCTGGATGTGCCGGATGACGAGCCGGATACCGTGAATGAAGGATCCGGCGTTCCCGATCCGGAAAAGTCTCCCGGGGATTCAGAAGAAGCAGGGGAGTTCGAGGAATTCGTTAAAAGTTTCACGATGCCGGGAGATGATGACCTGGACACCCAAAGAGGCCGGGCGGATTTGGTGGCCATAAATACCAATCCCAAGGGCCCCAGCTATATTTTTGAGTTCAAGTACAAAAGAAACACCAAAGCCCGGGATGCCACCAAAATGCGGGTTGCCAGAACCCTGTATGAGAGAGCGGTAAAACAGCTTGACTTCTACGTTACGGACGACCGCCTTTCCGGGGTTCCGGATCTGCACCGCTATGTCATCATGTATGTTTATGGCCGGTTTATTATCAGGGAGGTTTAGGATTTTGCAATCGCTCTGTTGTAAAGCAGTGTCGATCCAGCTTTAAAACATTCCATAGTGATTAACCTCTAAAGAATAGAAAGTTAATATACGAGGTCTGGCGAATAGACCTCTGCTTGACTATCCTTAGCAATAAGTCAGCCAAAGACCGGTAATAAGGGGGGCAGATAAAAAAACATTGGTTTTTGCCAGTTTTGACTCACTGCTGCGGGTGATGTGAATCCCCAAAACCAAATTTCTTTATCTACAACACCATTTTCGTGATGCCGGTTGACGATTCCGGCTTCCCCGGGTACACTCTCGCTGGACTATGGAGCATAAGTGCGGGTTTTCCGCAGGTGTTTATCAGGAAAATCAAATGTCGGATAATGTAACGGATAAGGAAAACAGAAAGGCCAGGCAGCTTGAAAGAATCAAGAAGCTCCTGAGCCTCAGCAAGTCAGGCAATCCCAATGAGGCGGCCACGGCGCTTAACATGGCGATCAGGATCCTCAGGGAGAACGGGCTTACCATGGAGGATGTGGGACTTTCGGAAATCAAAAGCGTGATAATTAAGAAAGTGCTTTCGTCCGGTATAAACAAGACCCCGAGATATGAAAATATCTTTCTGTCTCTTATGAAAAAATCATTTGGCGTCAAATTTGTGCTGCTCAGCGACGGTTACCGCAAAACCTACGAGCTTTACGGTCCTGCCGATCGGGTGGATATGGCCGCCTATGTCTGCGAGGTGCTGGTAAGACAAATCTGCGCCGCCAGAAAGAAGTATCTTCGGGAATACTGTGATTTTCCGAACATTGGTTCCTTAAGAACCCTTAAAAGGGATAAGGCCGATAACTACTGTCTGGGCTGGGTCTCCGGGGTTTCCCGGCTGGTAAACAGCTTTGTGGAGATTACTCCCGAAGAGGAAAAAATGATGGTGGAGTACTGCGATTCCAAACATAAGAATCTTGGCACCGTAAAATCCCGGGGGGCAGCCGCCTCCTGGGACGCCACCGGTTATCGTATGGGCGTGGCAGACGGTCTTAATGCCACCCTCAACCGGCCGGTAAACGGCAGTGATGTCCAGGAATTTGCCCTGGGGTACCGGGGCTGATCCGGCCCCGGATAACGGGGGATTCGTCTGAAGCAGAGGAAAACACGGACGGAAGCAAAGCGTCGGACGAAAGAAGAATCCGACTTTTTGCTGATTCTTTCGGTTCCTCTGAATTATGCTTTTCGCTATGTCGTCAGTTCTTCCCCGGCCCGGATTAAGTGCAGCCGGTCCTTCATGGTCTCTTTCATAATTTCGTACTCCCGTTTTCCGGTGCAGTGGCAGGTATAGAATACGGAATCAAATTCCATCAGCTTTTTTGCGATTCCTCTGATTTCCGCGGTGTCATCTTTGGTCAGAGCGGCGTTCTTTTTCAGATGAAACCCGCTCAGCACCAGATCCGGATCCCGGTTCAGAATCTCCCGGCAGCGCTGCATGATATTGAGAATGCCGCTGTGGGCGCAACCTGAAAACAATGCGATCTTTCCCTGACAGGATACAATAAGGCACTGTTCGTGCCGGAAGTCGTCCGGTACAAGTCCGGAGGCGGTTTTGATGCGGAGCGGATGCCCGAATTCCGGGGCCGGAAATTTCTTTGGAATTCCTGAGAAGATCCGGAGTTCGCTGTCTATTGTCAGATCTCCCGAAAGAAGCTCCGTATTCTCCGGAAGCCGGAGTTCCGGAGGAAGTCCGATATAGCGGGGTTTTTCATGCAGGGAATAATAGCTGTCAAGGGCGGATCTCTGAAGCAGGATCCGGGCCCCGGAGATGCATGAGAGAAAGGCAGGAAGTCCGCCGCCATGATCGTAGTGTCCGTGGCTTAGTATCACAGTATCTGCCAGAGAAAGGTCGATTCCGGCTGCGGCGGCGTTTTTAAGAAGGAGATCCGAGGCTCCGGTATCAAAAAGGATGCGATGCCCAGAGGTGACAATCCAGAAAGAAAGTCCGTGTTCGGTTCCCGAAGGGGTAAAACAGGGCCGGGGAGCCAAAGGCGAGCAATCCTTTTCATCGGAAGAGCGGCGGGAGTTTTCGACAAGGGCGATAATTTTCATAAGATTTCCGAAGAACTGAACTCTTCCTGAAAAAAAACACCGGAGCACTGACTCCGGCGTTGCATGCTTTCTGAAAGATGTAAACAGCCGAACGGCTATTTCTCCTGCTGTCCGTTGGCGATGGCGTTTTTGCGTTCTTCGTTTTCCCGGTGCTTTTCCATAACCTCCTGAATCATCTTCTTGGGAGTGTCGGCATCGATGCACTGGTTAATACTCTGTTCCAGCTGGCTGACCTTTTCAATGCGTTCGCTTTCGATTTTCAGAATACAGTCATCATACTTGGATTTCTGCTTGGCGCGGCTGAAGGTATATTCACAGTCCAGCTTCTGCTTGACGCTGTCATCCTCAATGCGGCGTTTCTGGTAGCTCATCTTGTCGAAGGTGGTGTCTATGCAGAGCTGCAATCTTTCCTGTCTGTCCTTCCAGGCCTTTTCCTCTTCGTTTTTAATTTGATCCTTGTTCATCATCCGGTCATGAGTTTCCTTGGCCTTGTTTGACTCATCGATCATCTCTCTCTGCTGGGCGGAGTAGTTGGTATTCACTGACTCGTATTTCACTCCCCACGGTTTGGTCGGGGAATAATGCACTGAACCGTTTTCGTCTACCCACCTGTAAACAATGTTACCGGATGATTTTTCTGCGGCAGCTCCTGCGGAAACAGAGACTGTCAGTGACAGCAGGGCAACGGTGATTATTTTACGCATGGTCGAATCCTTATATTGCCGGTTACTTCCCGGGGAGGTACAACATGAAAGAAAAACCCGTACCGGACACAATGAGGTTTTGAAAAGCAGGACGGTATCCATACTCCTTTAAGCATACTTCAATTATACCCGTTAGAAGGCAATGATTACAGAAAACCGACTGAAAACGTTATTTCAGTTAAACATTATTTTCAGAAAATGGCATAAGCTCCACAAAACAGGCTGTTTCCTCCCCGAAAAACAGGGCTCCGGTCACATGTTACGGATACGGTTATGGTTTCCGTTTGGAAGTTTCGGGGATTTTCAGAATCACGGGGAACAAAAAAATTATTAGATAACCGGTGCTGTATAAATTTTTTTTATAGGGAAGTATAGGCAGAATTCATTTTCCTAAAATCACGGAATCGCTTATTATTGCGTGTGCGGACGTTTTTCATCAGGCCCGGACAGTATTAAGCGTTTTTTTCATTCCGGAATGGCGTTTACAGACGGTGTGATGAGGTTCGCTTGACTAACTTTGCAGATATATTGAGCCGGTTTCCGGCAGAAAACGGAGGGATCACCCATGAGCACCATTGCCAGCATTTTTGAAAACAAATCCAGAAAGCCGGTGATATCCTTTGAAATATTCCCCCCGAAAAGGGATGAGCTTCTGAAGAATATTGATGCGACCCTGGCGGTGCTGGCCGGCATGCATCCGGATTTTATTTCCGTGACCTTCGGTGCGGGCGGTTCCGTTACAAATTCGGCAACCGTGGAGATCGCCCGCAAAATCAAAAAGCTCGGGATAGAATCGGTGGCCCATCTTACCTGCCTTAATTATTCAAAAACGGAAATTCTGACCATGATCAGGAATCTGGAGGAGAACGGCATTGAGAACATTCTGGCTCTGAGAGGGGATCGCAATCCCAATACCGCACCCAAGAACGACTTTGCCCATGCCTGCGACCTTATCAGCTTTGTCAGGGAAAACAGTACTCTCGGCATCAGCGCGGCCTGTTATCCGGAAGGGCACCCTGAAGCGGAAAGCCTTGATGACGATATCCGCCGTCTTAAGGAAAAGGTGGATGCCGGAGCCACGCATCTTATTTCCCAGCTGTTTTTTGACAACGATATCTTCTATCGTTTTCTGGACAAGGCCGGAAATGCCGGAATCCATGTCCCGGTAGATGCCGGAATCATGCCGGTGGTTAACAAGGCCCAGATTGAGAGGATGATTACCCTGTGCGGCGCTTCCCTTCCCGGGAAGTTCCGGAAGATTCTCAACCGCTACGAGAACGACCGTGAAGCGCTTTTTGATGCCGGTATGGCCTATGCGGTAAGCCAGATCATTGATCTTATTGCCAGCGGTGTGGAGGGAATTCATATCTATACCATGAACAACCCTAAGATTGCTGACAGACTTACCAGTGCCATAAAGAATCTGTTCTGATTCCGGAAGCCGGCATTTTTTCGGGACAGGATCCCCTGGAATGCCGGCTTTTTTGTGTTTTACGGGCATTTTTGAGGCGGCCGGAATTTCCCGAAAAAAAACGGGAATTTCGGTTTTTATTTTTATTTCCGGAACGTTGGCCTCCCGTTCTCTTTTCCTGAAAAATCCCGGCAAGCCCTTTGATAAAGCGGTTTTCTGCCCCGGGGCTCCTGAGGGATCTGGCAGTTTCTGATTTTAAAACCGTGAGACTGTCAATTCCCAAAAGAGATCTGATTTTGGAGATTTAAAAAACGGAGAATCCGTTTTTATGTCGCGAAAATCCTTTATCTGTAAGGGTTATTCTTAATAAAAACCCGAAATATATTGATCCCGTTTTTCATGCACCGACAGTCTTTCGGGAGAAGCTCAGGGTCCCGGGCGGAACCGGAATGCCGAAATATCTTTCGGGAAAGCTTTGTTCATCCGTTTCCGGGAATATAGAATATTCTGGAAACATTCTGAATAAGAGGTACGGGGTTTCTGGGAGAATCATGAAATGGCCTACAGCGAGCTAATCAAGGATTTCGGCCGCATCAGATCCTATCTGCGGTCCTTTTACGTATACGGTTTTCAGCACCGGGATGACTTTACCCGAAAAAGCGCCCGCAGCTATGATAACGAGCGCCGCCGCATTGAAAGCTGGCTGGGAGGTTATCTCGCATTCCGGCAGGATGAGAACGGCCGCAGGATGTTTTTCAGTGTGGACAGCCGTCAGGTTCCCCGGAATCCCCTGTACCGGGCCTTTAAGACAAAGAGCTTTACCGGCTGGGATATTGCGCTCCATTTTTATTTCCTGGAGATTCTGAAGCGATCCGAGCCTCTGTCTGCCGCCGCCATAACGGATCGTCTTTCGGAAATGCTGGCAGGACTTCCCGGAGACGAGGAGCCCGATGAGTCCACCGTTCGCAAAAAGCTTAAGGAGTATGCCGGTCTGGGCCTTGTTGTCCAGAAAAAGAGGGGGCGGGAAACCGTCTACGAACTTGCCGGGGGCAGTCCGAATCCCGAAAACTGGCGGGAGGCTCTGGCATTTTTTTCGGAAGTGCTGCCTCTCGGCGTCATCGGATCTTTTATCCAGGACCGGCTGGAGGAGCCGTGCGATGTTTTTCGGTTCAAGCATCACTACATTCTGAATGCCCTGGACAGTGAGGTCATTTTCTGGATTCTCCGGGCGATCCGTGAAAAGAGGCTGATTTCCTTTGTTACGACAGACGGTCATGAAATCGAGGTGCTGCCATTCAAACTGTATGTGGGCACTCAGACCGGAAGACAGTACGTTCTTGCGGAAACCCGCAAAAGAGGCCGACTTTTTTTCCAGCGTGCGGACTTTATTGAAAAAATTGCCGTGGGGGATTTCTATCAGGAATCTCCGGATCTTGAGCAACGGCTGGAATATTTTCAGGAGCGTTCCTGGGGTGTTACCGGAAGCAACACGGAACAGCCCGAGCGCATTGAAATGATTATCGAAGCGGGGCCCGCCGAGTATTTTGTAGTACAGAGACTGCTGAGGGAAAAGCGTTCCGGAAAGGTGGAACAGATCGATGACTGTCACTGGCGCTTTTCCGCGGAGGTCTGGGATCCCATGGAACTCCTGCCATGGCTGAGAAGCTTTATCGGAAGAATTACGGATATCAGGTGCACCCGCGACTGGGTGGTTACCAGATTCTACCGGGACTTTGCGGATCTTTCCCGAATGTACGGAGTCAGAAGATATGATTTTTAATGAGGTCTACAGCAGCTACTATCGGGTAACGGCGGAAATTTTAAGGGAGGCTGCCAGAGGAAAACTCACGGAAAGAAAACTGTACGCCATGGTTCGGGAGCAGGCTTTTGGCGAAAGTGTTCTTACTCTTCCCGAGGATCTTCGGAGCGGGAGGTGGCATCTTCTGAACCGGGATTTTGCCACTCCTCTCAGAGAAGTTCCGGATCCTCCGCTGACCATTCTGGAAAAAAGGTGGCTCAGAACACTGCTTGCCGATCCCCGAATCCGTCTCTTCAGTCCCGACATAACAGGTCTTGAGGATGCGGAGCCGCTTTTTCTGCCGGAGGACATTGTTTACTATGACCGTTACGCCGACGGTGACAATTTTGAGGATCCCGGATATATCGCGAATTTCAGAACCGTGCTGGAGGCGATCCGGAACGGAGTGAATCTGGAAGTGTCGTACGAGAGCAGACACCACGAGACCGGTACTCTTTTTGTGACTCCGTTTTATCTGGAGTATTCCGAAAAGGACGATCGCTTCAGACTTGTCGGATCCGGGCACAAAAGACGGCTTACCCTGAATATGGCGCAGATCAGAAGCTGCCGGATCCTGACGGACCGGAATCCCGCCCCCTTCAGGGAAAGCGTCAGAAAATCAGTAACCTTTGAACTTCAGGATCGGCGGAATGCCCTGGAACGCGTGCTTCTGCACTTTTCTCATCTGGAAAAGGAAACCCGGAGGACAGATGACATTAATTATGTGGTAACACTTAAGTATGATCAGGAGGATGAAACCGAGATTCTGATACGGATTCTGTCTTTCGGTCCTTTTATCAGGGTTACCGAGCCCGAGAGTTTTATCGAACTGATAAGAGAACGTCTCAGGAAGCAGATGGCACTTTCAAATGCCTGGCGGGAGGTTGCGGAACAGTCCGGAAACAAGGGGGAGAAACAGGGTTCGTAACATTTTTTCCGGGAACGGATAATTCGAGCCGGTATACTGGACCTGTTAAAAGCACGAACAGCAAATTTTATGCACCAAGTGGTCAGGTTGCCGGTTCGAGTCCGGCTGACAGTTTCGGCTGTCATAGTTCCAACTGGCAGAACAGACTAAAAAATGTGCTTTGTAACCCCTTTTTCGGACAACATCCGGAGGGCCCCGGAGTATAATCTCTAATTCCCTAGTATGTTTATAACTTATCGATTTTTTATAAAACCGCATAGCTACAGGGCTCAGTGATGAAATTCCCTGGCGGTTTATTGACCTCAAATAATAACCCATGTCATGGAGCT
>Ga0310695_10007552_pt1 | contig 17310 bp, 19 predicted proteins | sample RumenRJG_04DNA_FD_203882 | JGI IMG/M metagenome (GOLD analysis project Ga0310695, IMG submission 203882) | Bovine rumen microbial communities from Lethbridge, Alberta, Canada - RJG_04 (v2) (version 2) | ecosystem: Host-associated > Mammals > Digestive system > Stomach > Rumen | place: Canada...
TCACTTTATAACATAGTGGACCAGATTTTCATTGGAAGAGGCGTAGGATATCTTGGAAATGGTGCAACAAATGTTGTTTTTCCAATCACAGTTATATCACTTGCGATTGCTCTGATGCTTGGGGATGGCGCTGCTGCATATCTTAGTCTTTGTCAGGGTAAAAAAGATGTGAAGTCCGGAAATAAGAGCATGGGCAATGTTGTAATGCTTCTTGTGGCATTCGGAGTTATAATGGCAGTTCTTTTTGCTGTATTTAAGTCACAGATCCTTACAGCGTTTGGAGCTACTGAGAACAACCTTCCATATGCAAATGAGTACTTTGATTACATCATTTTGGGAATTCCTTTCTTTGTTGTCGGTAATGGCCTTAATTCCATTATCAGGGCTGATGGAAGCCCTAAATTTGCCATGATTACTACTCTTGCAGGATGCATCATCAATACCTGCCAGAAAAAGGTAGTCTCGGAAATGGATATATGCAGCAGTTGTAGATAAAGAGCCGTTTTTGCCTGGAAACAAGTACGTGTCTTCATCGCTGCCAGCATGAAAGGTATCTATATATTCACATACTCTTTTATTGAGAGAATCACATAAAGGGACAATGCGGCTTCTGTAATTCTTTGAATGCATCACCCTTATTGCCCCGGCACTTCTGTCATAATCGGATATTTTCAGATGCAGAACCTCAGAAAGCCTACAGCCTGTACCGATGATGATGCGAAAAAATACCGGATCCATAATATGACGGTTACTACAGTTTCTAACGGGATAGTTGTCTACTGCCTGCAGGAATTTTTTCCGTTCATCTCTAGTATAAATATGTGGAACATAATGATTGCTATGGAATTTGTAGATCGGTGCAAAAGTGTATGCATAATGTCCTTTTCCGACGATATACTTTGAAAAATCCAGAAACAGATTCTCCTTTGTGTGCATTGTGTACTCCGATTCTCCCTGATCATAAATGAACGGAAAAAGAATATCTTTGGTCAAAGCGGTTCCTTCATAGCCGCTGTAATAAAGGTAATGATCAAAATGCTGCAAGTGTACTTCCTGATCTATGAACTTTAATCCTGCAAGATGCTTCATTTCAATGTACTGATTGATCAATGATGCAAACGCACTTTTCCAAATGTAGTTTTTCATAGTTCCACCATCCCTTCATCCGGATCGAGAGCGCAGAATCGGAGCTCATCAACATTTGTCTTCAGATACAGTTCAGTCGTTCTTGGATCTTCATGCCCCAACACCTGGGAAATTGTAACGATGGGAGCTCCGGTGATCAGCATGTTCTTCGCCAATGTATTTCGAAGCGAATGAAGTCCATAACGTTCACCACGCTTAACAGCGATTCCTGCCTTGAGCATGTAGTTTGAAAGCGGTTGATCAAGCGATGCATGTGACCCTATGCAGTCAAAGGGGCGTTTGTGCTTGACAAATACATGGTCAGACTTTGTGTCCGGTCTTCCATTCTTCAAATAATCTATTATGCTCCATCCTACTTCTTCAGAAAGGGGAAGTTCGAGAGGCTTTCCGGTCTTACTCATTACAATATTTATAGTCTTACGTTCCCAGTTAATATCTGAAAGCCTAAGATTTCGGATATCTCCGCACCTGAGGCCTGTAAATATTGCCAATAGAAAAATGGCATAGTCACGCTTTCCGGTAGGGTTCTCCCTATCTACAGCGGCAAGTATTGCAGATAGTTCTGCCTTTGTCCATGCATGAGGAATACCACTGCTTCTTGGTGCACTGACCTTTGGGAGAAAGCGTCTAAGATCTGTTTCTGTATATCCACGGCTATACAGAAAAGAAAAATAATCTTTTAGGCATGCGACAATTTTTGCGCGGTATTTTATAGCGTTATTTTTGTATTGTAGGAGATAGCTCTCAATAACGTCAGATGTGATTTGATCAGTGTAGAATATCCCTGATTCACAGTGATACTTTATGAAGCTTTTTACACGACCTAGATTATCTTCTACTGTCCGAGGCGACAACTTACCGCCAGCAAGATAGGATACATATTCCTCATATTCAGCTATGCATCCGTCGTGACATATAAATTTGGGTGTACATCTGTGCTTGCTATGACATGACAACCCCTCTTCTTGATAATTCATCAAAAGATATAGCGGTATGATGCTTCCTTTGTTTCTGCACTTCCCCGGTGGTTCGTGGAGTCCTGAAAGCTTTTTCCCAAGTAACGGCTCCAAATAATCCAGGCAAACGGATTCGGTAACGTCTTTCACACCGGCACTTTCAAGATACTTGTAGAAGCCCAGATAAGTCCGACGATACACGTTAATAGTAGAATCTGTCAGACCTTCATCTGCAAGAGCAGATAAGAGATAATCGAAAGTTTCCGGAATAAGTGATTTTGGTATTGTTGCCATAATAATTCTCCTTTCGTGATAGATATTAAAAGGAGAATAGCACAGAAATGTGAAATGGTGAGTCTTTACGGGCAGGAGCGTTTAAAAATCCGCATCTATGGTGAAGACTCACCATTTATTATTACTCAACATAATGAGCCGCGGCATCACTCTTACTGAGGATCAGGCAATGAAGATGACCAAGGCACTCGTGGAAAGATACAGAGCAAAAACTGCTCAGGAACACGCCATTCCCATGAGCGGTGATTACGCAAGGTAGTCACAGGGCGACATCATAAGGAAATCATCCGTGATGTCGTCATACATAGAAAGGTTCGTGCGTGACAAGAAATCAGTGCTTCTGGGACGTATTATCAACATTTGGTTTGTACTTGCAAGCATGTGGCTGTTATCTGTTAGTTGCCAGAGACAATTAGAATATCTTTATCAATACAAATACTGACTTGGAAAAAGCGAGGGTATAATGGTTAACAAAGATAGATGGGCTATAATTGGCGGAGGCAATGGAGGGCAAGCATTAGCAGCATTCTTTTCGATTAAAGGGAAAAAAATAAGGCTTTATGATGTGTTCGATAAAACTGTTGAGTTAATCAACAAAGCTGGAGGTGTGGAATTGGAGGGTGATATTGAAGGCTTTGGGGAAATAGAATTTGCTACTACAGATATGCAAAAGGCTATTAGTAGTGCAAAAGTGATTTGGGTGATTCTCCCTTCAATCTACCACAAAAGCATTGCGGCTACGATGGCTCCTTATCTTGAGGACGGGCAGATTATTATACTCAGCCCTGTTGCAGCTCTTGGAACTATGGAATTCGAAAATAGTTTGAAGGAAAACGGATGTAGTGCGAATGTAGTTTTATCTGGAACTTGCACATTGCTTTTTGCTTGCAGAATGCAGATGCCAGGCAAAGTTACAGTAAACGGAAAGAAAAAATGGCTTACAATAGCTGCTTATCCAGCATCGTATAACAATGAAGTCCAGCGTGAAATAGGAGAATATGTGCCTGAGTTTGAATTCGTTGATAACATTATTAAGGTATTTCTTGATAACAAAAACTATGCAGTTCATCCGGGCCCTACGTTATTATATGCAGGAATGATAGAAAATGGTGTTGACTTTGAATACTATATCAATATGGGGAAGACACAAGTAAAACTTGTGGAAAGTATCGATAGAGAAAGTATCAAAATTGCTGAGGCATATGGTATTAATGATAGCTTGGAAATAACGGAATTCTTCAAGAAGACTTACGGATATGAGGGCGACAGCTTCTATGAGCTTCTAACAACTGCAGACTGCTATAAAGGGATTAGCGGACCAAAGACTCTCAGCGTCAGATACCTGCAAGAAGACATTCCTTATGCGCTCAAAGGCATACAAGCACTTGGTAAGGCGGCAGGGATTGATACTCCGGCAATAGATGCAGTTATCACTCTGGCATATACTCTCAAAGGCGATGAATTAGATAACGGAAGATCATTGGAAAATTTAGGGCTAGCCGGCATAGATAGAAACGAGCTCCTGGAGCGTTGCAGAGGTTAGATATGAGTGAAACGAGAAAAGCTATTTACCTTGATTTGTGTGCATCATTTTTCTTTTCTCTTATGGGGTTTCTATCACAGTCTGTAGCAAGGATTCCTGTGTTTCAAAAGACACTTGTTAGGAGTGTTGTCACTTTTACTATACTGGCAGTATCCGCTACTGTCAGAAAAGAAAAGGTCGTAATAGAAAAAAGAAATCTGCCTTTATACTTGACAAGATCAATCTTCGGCATAGTAGGGATAATTGGTTATTTGTACAGTGCTGACCATCTGGTCTTTTCAGATGCAAGCATGATACAAAAGCTTGCACCCTTTTTTTCTATAACAATCAGTTTATTCCTTTTGAAAGAAAAAGCATCTGCCAATCAGTGGGCGCTCGTAGCAATAGCTATGACAGGTTTAGTATTTGTAGTCAAACCCGCTGGGGCTCTAGGCGTAGGAATTGCAGAGATTGTTGCTGTTATAGGTGCGGTCGGTTCAGGCGCTGCATATGTGTTAGTAAGAAAATTAGGAATAAATGGTGCAAGTCCCACATCGATAGTATTATTTTTCTCCGGATTTACGGTAATCGCCTGTATACCTATAATTATTTCATCGTATGTGCGTATGACTGCAGCAGAGTTAATCCTATTAATAGGCATGGGTGTATGCGGCGGTACAGCACAGATCCTTATAACCATAGCTTATGGGAAAGCTCCAGCAAAAGAGATATCTATTGTGGAGTATTCCGAAATAGTTTTTGCAGCATTACTGGGCTTTATATTTGATCACGAACTCGCTGATAAAACAAGTATGATTGGTTATCTTATAATCTTTGCCGCTGCACTGCTTAGAATCAAAACTTCATGATATGTGCTATTGCATCGAGCTTACTTCCATGCATGATTTTACATACTGTTTGAAGGCGATTTCTTCGGGGGTGAGTTCGATATTTTTATTGGAAACAAAGTAGATATCTTTAGACATATCCACATCGTTCAAATCTTTAGCAACAACTACACCCGATTCTACAGCCGACTTTACAACTGTGCGGTTCAGCAGACTCTTTTGAACGAATCCAACACCATGGTTCTTAGCGGCAAACTCAAATATCAGGCTATCATTTGACGTTTCAAGTACTATGGTCGGTGATAGCTCATGATCAATCATCATATTATAGTGTGCGCTGAATGAACTATACTCTCTTCCTAGAAGTGCAGTTGGAACGCCTTGCAAATCAGAAGGCTTTAAAGTGTCTAACTTTGCAAGAGGATTATCAGGATGCATGATAACACATTGCGAAACGGAGCTTACAAAAACGCTATCAAATAACTCCGGGTTCACAGGACCGGTGAGAAACCCCATGTGATATTTTCTTTCAAGGAACTGACTATTAAGGAATGAATCAGGCACTTCTACAAGATTAAAGGTGATGTTTGAATGTGCTTTCTGGTATTCATAAAAGAATTCGTAGCCAAGATAATAGAATGCACCGTTTGTCGCATAAATAGAAAGAGCGGTCTTAGATGTTGAATAAGAACCCTTAAGAGATGAAACCTCATGCAGAAGATAGTCAAGATCGCGCACCTTATGATATAGATTGGTTCCGTATATTGTAGGGGATATACCATTTACCGAACGTACAAATAACGGCACATCAAGTTCTGTTTCCAACTTGTTGATCACTTTGGCAAGTCCTTGCGGAGTAATGTATATTTTTGCCGCGGCACTGTTAAACGAATTGCTTTCATATGTAACTGAAAAAATCCTAAGATCCCTAGTGTCCATAACTCATCATCTTCCTTGCATTTATAAGTGCTTCTTTTCTCTCAATATTAATATACACTCCACATCAATGAAAAGACACAAACTATTTGTTTCTTCTTGGTAACGTTTATGGCAATTCCCAGAATGTGTTGACTAAGGTAATAATAATGCAAGGCATATTCCGTCAATAAGGAATTGGTTAATTATAGAAAAGGAGGATAAAAATGCTAGATAATGTTTCGTCCCAAGCGGTGACATTAATACTGGTAAGTACCGCAGTAGCGCTTCTTATCGGAATGGGCATCACGGTCTTTTTTACAAAGAGAACCAAGACAAATAGTGACTGGGCAATCGGCGGCCGCAAGGTTCCTACGATTGTTCTAATCTTCACAATGTTTGCTACTCAGTGCGGCGGTGGAGTTCTCGTAGGACACATTGGTATAGCCTATTCATCTGGATATGCTGTACTTGCTTATCTATTTGCAGGGTGCGCAGGCCTTTTGCTAATGATCCTGGCTGCAAACTGGTTCAGAAAGAACGAATTCGTTACAATACCGGATATCTTTAGGAAACTATATGGTGAGAATAAATTCCTTTTGATAGTTGCATCTATTATGGCCATGATAGTGCCTTTCGGATGGATTTGCTCGCAGAGCGTTTCCTTTGGAAAGCTGTTTGCTTCTTTGACAGGGGTCAACACAGTTGTGCTTATTGCAATTTTTCTCATTATATGTGTACTGTTTACACTCCCATCAGGATTTAATTCAGTAGTATGGTCCGACTTCGTCTTTGGCGTAATGATGCTGATACTGTGTCTTATTACTGCTGGTCAGGCGCTTTCAATGGGTGGAGGATGGAGCAATATATTAGCTAACTTCCCTGAGCAAGAGAATGTTACACTTCCTGGAGGAATCCTTGGTGCCGGAGTATCTACAACACTTCTGTGGATTATAGCAGCTACACCAGGAATGATGACTAACCAAATGAGTATCCAGCGTGTATGTGCTGCAGATTCTGTGAAAAATGCTCGCAAGGTGCTTTATCTGAGTGTGGTACTTATGATTCTCATGGAACTTTGGGTAGTTGTAGTAGGAATCACAACAAGATCACTTGTGCCTGCGCTTGGTGAGGGTGAGGACGCTACAGGAATATTCTTAACCATGATTCCTGTGTGGTCACAGGCACTCTTCGCAGGGCTCGTAACTACCACAATTCTGACTACTACAGACAGTTCTCTTCAGAGTGTTTCGGTCAATGTTACAAACGATATTTATGCAAAATTCATTAATCAGAATGCAAACGATGCGCAGCTAAAGAAGTTTGCGAGAATAAGCACAGTTGTTATAGCGGCTTTGGCGTTCTTCATAGCAGTTAGCTTCCAGCAGGTGCTTAACCTTATCGTTATGTCATATTCATACGCAGCTTCCGGATTGCTTGTGCCAATATACTTTGGATATGCTTTTTCAAAAAAGCACACGCTTGCACCAATAACTGGAATTATAAGCATGATTGCTGGCGTTGTAGGATGCGCAATATTCAATTTCTTCATTCCAACATTCCTGCCTGCAGCATTCTATGGCATCATAATCTCGTTTGTTGCGATGGTAATTTCGCTTTATGCTACAGAAAAAAAGAATAAAGTAGGACAGACTGCTTAATCAAGTTTTAGTAATATTATTAGCATTATAAAGGGGGAAAAAAATGAAAACTTTATTGCTTGATGAATCTACAATGAAAAGACTACTTACGATGAGAGAGGCAATTGATATCTGCGATAAGACTTTTGCGGATCTTGCGCTTGGCAATACACTTAATCCAGCTAAAGTAAATCTAAACCTAGGCGATAGCGAGCCAACAAAGCTTCCATATAAAGCATCTCTAAATGCGATGCCTGCATACATCTCATGGCAAGATATAGCAGGAATGAAATGGGCTGGCGGATTTGGAGCAGGAAGAAGAGAAATCGGCAGACCATTCTTAAACGCTCTTATCTTACTGATAGAACCAAATTATGGAGACTTTTTGGCTGTAACTGATGGAACATGGATCATGGCGCTACGTACAGGAGCACAGACTGCAGTTGCACTTAGACACCTAATTCCTAACAAGAAGTCTATAACTGTTGGTATCTATGGTGCGGGGCTTCAGGGAAGAACACAGACTATGGCTATTTGTACAGAATTTAATGTTGAGAAATTGGTGGTATTTGATAAATACCGGGCTGCTTCAGAGAGATTCAAAGAAGATATGAAAAGTGTAGTCCAAGGCGAGATTGTTATTACTGAAGATCCTAAAGACGTTGCGCAAACTGATGCATTCATTTCCGTAACATTTGCTGATGACAACTTCATCAAGGGCGAATGGATGAAACCAGGAAGTATTTATCTTGGACTTGGCTCTTATGGTGAATGTGATTGGGAGATGATCGATGGGGCTGACCATCTCATCGTAGATCATGTTGAGCAAGCACTTCATAGAGGAAACCTCAAAAAGTTTGCAATGGAAGGAAAAGTTACGGAAGACACGGTCACGTGTACAGTTGGAGATCTAGCTGCCGGTCTCTGCAAGATTGACGATATCGAAAACAAGAAAATAGTAGTAGCACCTATTGGTATGGGTTGCTTGGATGTAGCATGCGCAGGTATAGCATATAAGAAAGCTATTTCTATGGGAATTGGTGAAGAGTATCAGTTTGATAAATAAGAAGAGTTTATCACATAATACCTATTTATTGAAGAAAGTCGTATTTATAAGTAATAGTTTTACAAGAGCATCAACAGGAACAATTCCTGGCTATGCCTTACGGGGGCAGAAGCAAAGTCTTCTGCCCTATTTAAATTGCAGGGAGGAAATACAATGCCATATTATTCAGAGGAATAAATAAAGAAAGCACGATCGATAGATTTGTTGACATATTTACAGACCTATGAGCCGACAGAGCTTGTGCATGTCAGGGGCAATACCTACTGTATGCACGCAATCTGGAATCAGTTAAAATAATCGAGAGAGGACCGTTAGGGAATGTTCCAATTAGGGCTATTGAAAAGCGCCATATCGAAGCATACTCAACTCACATAACACACTATGCAAACAGTACTATAGAGAAGATATATCTACTGATTAAAACTGCCTTCGGAATTGCTGTTGACGAAGGGATAGTTACAAAGAACATAATGCTGTCTCACACGATGCGTAGACCTAAATCCAAGAAGGCTGATAAGAAGGTAAGAGCGTTAACTCCGGAAGAGCAAAAGAAATTTGTTGATGCAATAACAAATAAAAAACCTCCACAAGGGGGAAATGATTACAGATTACAATTGCTTATAGAATTGTATAGTGGACTAAGAATGGGGGAAATTAATGCATTAACACCAGACAGTATCGATTTTGACAGAAACCTCATACATGTTAGAGCAACGGTATCTAAAGGGGAAGGAAACAATTGGTTTGTTAAGGACGGAACCAAGACACCTGCAGGAATGCGAGATGTACCAATTAGTAAAGCTGTAAGGCCATTCCTTGAAGAGGCACTTAGAAGGTATAAAAAGAATAAACAAAACCTTCTGTTTTTCGATCATATATCAAATACTGTTTTAACTACGAGCCAAGTAAACTCTTACTATACTAGAGTGTGTAAATCTATAGGTATTGATCCTTGTGGTCAGCATGCGCTTAGGCACACTTTTGCAACCAGATGTATTGAAGCAGGTGTACAGCCGGTTGTTCTGAAAAAATGGCTTGGTCATAGAGATATCCATGTCACACTGGATACGTATATAGATGTGTACTCAGATATGGATCATATAGCAGCTGAAAGATTTAGTGAGTATGTGAACAGTCTGTAGTTGAGGGGATGAAAAGTGGGATTTGTTATCACTGGAGCTGAGAATGGTTGAAATATGAAGGATAGTGGGGCAGTAACACCAGCGTCCTCCGCCATAGAAAGCCCGAGATTTGAACGATCCCGGTTTTTTTTCTCCTTTCAGAATTGAGAAAAAAGAATTACATTAACTACAATTAAAAAACGAAATAGTTTTAAGACGATTTCACTTTTTGACTATATATTTGAGTTAATTTGTAATAATTCAAATTTTATGGCATTATCTTTAATGTAATAGGGAGGAAACATAGATATGAACGTTATGACTATTATATCCGTTATTATGACCGTTATCATTCTCGGAATCCTGTATTGGAGAATGGTCAAGAGAGAGATCCCGGAGCCCATCGGGTGGCAGCAGGCGCTGATACCTATCGCTATAGGTATAGTGTCTTTCCCGATAACAGTCCCCTTTTCCATGGGCCTTATGAAGGCTATGGGAAAAGACCCTAATGCGCTTAAACTGACCGAGCTAAACTTTTTTCAGGCTCTGTGGAGAGACCTGATACTTGCGGGTGGTTTGGAAGAGATTGCCAAGCTGCTGATGATCCTTGTGGTACTGTTCATATTCCGCAATAAGGTGAAAAACGTTTATGAATTCATACTGATCGGTGCTTGTGTAGGAATCGGATTTACAATTGCAGAGGAGTATTTCTATGGTAGTGATGAAGGCGCAACCGTACTTTCCATCGTCTTAAGAACGATCGCGGTACCGGCTCACATGACCTTTAATATGGTCATGGCTGAGTTCCTTGGAAGGGCCAGGGTCAGCAAGCTGAGCGGGAAAGGATCACCTGTCATCTATTACCTGCTGGCAATTCTCGTTCCGATTACCGTTCACACTTTGTACGATGTCACTACGGCTTTCAATTCCAGCCTGATGAGAGGTGAGATGAAGGGCTTTATCGTGGCGGCGATTGGATATGTATGCCTGTTAGTCTATGAGTTTGTTGTACTGATCCGCTGCAAGAAGAAGACCGCGGCATTCTGCGCTATGAGGACGCTGTAGAAACGAAATCGGCATATTTCAGTTTGCAGGGATAAGTAAAAATGAGTGGGAAGAGTAGATTGCTGTACGAATTGATGCTGCGGAAAGGATACCCTGAAGAATTCTCCCGGCTTATATGTGCTGAGATGAGCACAGACTTCACTGCAGAAAAGATGATGAGCTATGTGTCCGGACCTAAGAAGCGGCTTGAAGACGTTGCTGATGAGATGGTAGCAATACAGGATCATAATTGCGTGATAATAAGCGAATCTGGGTACAATACCGGGTACAAACGTGGGCTACCTGTAAGGGGTACCGCTTGCGGTGGATTCCTTACATGGACGGCGCTTTTCCTCCTTGGAATTTCAACGTTTGTATGCTTCTGACTTCTTCGAGTCCCATGTCCTCCGCCAACACTAGGACGAGCGAATGCTCGTCCTTTTGTGTTGGCGGAGGACTGGGACGAGAACGAAGTTCGATGGAGACTTGGCACTGTGACTGCCAAGCGAAGCGCCGGCAGAGCAGATGCAAGTCCCATGCCAGGGACGCCCAAGAGAGCAAGACGAAGTCGCAGCTCGATTGGATGCGGCCCACGGCGGTCCCATGTCGATTCCTTGGGCCATTAATTTCGCTCAAATATGCCTACTGAAAGAATTCAATTAAGTCATTTTTCGAATCAATATAGTCATTTTGCTCATGAATGACTATATTGATTTGATTTTTGACGGTTTCCCATGCTATAATTCAATTAAGTCATATATTGCAGAAATGACTATATTAAACTCCAAAATGAGGAAATTAAATGAGGGTATTAAACTATAAAGAAGAATACAAAAAGATGCTGACTCCGGAGGTTGTGTCTTATCTTGCACAGATCCATGAGATGAAAGGGCGGCAAGACCTGTCTATAGAGGCTCACAAGGATGTTCTGTCTGAGTTGCTGGAAATAGCAATGATCCAGAGTACAGAGGCATCCAATCGAATAGAGGGGATCATAACAACTGATGATAGACTGAAAAAGCTCGTCATGAACAAAACGACTCCGAAGGGGAGAGATGAGCGAGAGATCGCTGGTTACCGTGACGTGCTGAACACGATACATGAGAGCTATGACTTTATTCCTATCAGACCGGGAATGATACAGCAGCTTCATAGAGATCTTTATAAATTCAGCAGTTCAGCTATTGGGGGAAGTTTCAAGAACTCTGACAATGTCATAGCAGAGCAGCTTGCAGATGGGACAAAGAGAGTCAGATTCGAACCGGTTCCTGCATGGGAGACAGCTGCAGCCGTTGATTCACTTTGCAATGCTTTTCAGGAAGCAATGACAGATGCAGCGATAGATCCTCTCATTCTGATACCTATGTTCATTCTGGATTTCCTGTGCATCCATCCGTTCAACGATGGTAATGGACGTATGAGCCGGTTGCTTACACTTTTGCTCTTATACCGTGCCGGGTATGTTGTGGGAAAGTATATCAGTATAGAAAGGTTGATAGCTGACAGCAAGGAAACCTATTACGAGGTACTTCAGGATAGTTCTTTCGGATGGCACGATGCTGAAAATGATTATCTGCCATTTGTCAGATACATGCTTGGCGTTGTGATAGCGGCTTGCAGAGAGTTTGAGTCAAGAGTAGATATCCTGATAACAAAGGGACTCTCTAAGCCTGAGAGAGTGCGCGAGATTATCCGCAATAAACCAGGGCGCATTACAAAGGCGCAAATAATGAACGAGTGTCCGGATATCAGCCAGAAAACAGTCGAGCGTGCACTGAGGGAATTGCTGGACAGTAATGAAATCATAAAAATCGGCGGAGGCCGCTATACCTCATATACATGGAACTGGGAGAAGTAAAATATGGTAACAGGTGAACTGAAAAACAAAATTGATAATCTCTGGGAAATATTCTGGACTGGCGGTCTTACAAATCCTCTGGATGTGATAGAGCAAATGACCTATCTGATGTTCATTCATGATCTGGATGATTCAGATAATATCCGTGCAAAGGAAGCGGCCATGCTTGGCCTGCCTTATGAGAGCATATTTGCTAAAGAAGTACAGATAGGGGAAAGAACTATAGATGGTAGTCAGCTGAAGTGGAGCGTATTCCATGACTATCCTGCTGCTAAGATGTACAGCACAGTGCAGGAATGGGTATTCCCTTTCATCAAGGAACTTCATGGTGACAAGGAAAGCGCGTATTCAAAGTATATGGGAGATGCCATTTTCAAGGTGCCGACTCCACTGATGCTGGATAAAATCGTGACAGCTATGGACGGCATTTATGAGCAGATGGCACAGATCAAGAATGCCGATGCTCGTGGCGATGTATACGAGTACCTGCTTTCCAAGATCGCTACAGCCGGCGTTAACGGTCAGTTCCGTACGCCTAGACATATCATTAGGATGATGGTTGATCTGATGGAGCCAAAAGCTGATGAAATAGTTTGCGATCCGGCTTGCGGTACGTCAGGCTTTCTCGTAGCTGTCAGTGACTATCTGAAGGAGAACCGTAAACAAGAGGTGTTCTTCAACCGTCAGAACAAAGAACATTATATGAACCACATGTTCCATGGCTACGATATGGACCGCACCATGCTGCGTATCGGTGCTATGAACATGATGTCGCACGGAGTTGATAACCCGTTTATAGAGTATCGCGACAGCCTTTCGGATCAGAATCCGGATAGAGACAAGTACACTCTGATCCTAGCGAATCCTCCTTTTAAAGGCAGCCTGGATGCAGACATTGTTTCCCCTGATCTTTTGAAGGTATGCAAGACCAAGAAGACAGAGCTTCTGTTCCTGGCACTGTTCATACGCATGCTCAAGGTTGGAGGACGCTGTGCATGCATCGTCCCGGATGGAGTGCTGTTCGGGTCATCCACGGCACATAAGGCTATCCGAAAGGAATTGATTGAAGGCAATCGACTTGAAGCAGTGATATCAATGCCTTCAGGAGTGTTCAAGCCATATGCCGGAGTGTCCACAGCTATTCTGATATTCACTAAGACTGGTCACGGCGGCACAGACAAAGTCTGGTTCTACGATATGAAGGCGGATGGATTTAGCCTTGATGATAAGCGTAGTGAGACAAAAGAAAATGATATTCCTGACATAATTGCACGTTTCCACGCGCTGGATGCAGAGCAGGATAGGAAGCGTACAGAGCAAAGCTTCTTCGTACCGAAAGACGAGATCGTTTCAAATGATTATGATCTTTCGATAAACAAGTACAAAGAAGTTGAATATGTAGCGGTGGAGTATCCGCCAACCAGCGAAATTATGGCAAAGCTTGATGAGCTAGAACTTGAAATCAGTAATGAAATGGAAGGCTTAAGGGATTTGTTAGGATTATAAGGGTAGGAAATTGTTATGAAGTGGATTGATTATAGGGAGGAACTTGGCGTTAGTTTTTCAAGCTCGGATAAAGCAAAGATGTTAGCAAGTAAGATTACTGCTTTATTTGATGAGCTTTCGGATGCAAGGATTCAGAATGAAGATAGTGTCTGTAGACAATACTTTAGTGATATTGGAGAAACAAAACACGGACTATATTACGCTTGGTATGAAGTAAAAAGGAGTATTGTAAGAAATACAGAAGTTTCAGGGCTTATAAGTTATACAATTGCATTCTCAAACTCAGCAAAAAAGGAACAAATGGAGCAGCTTGGAGAGTATGTATTAAGGAAACTTGAATCATTTTTGAGTGAATTAAAAATCGATTATGAGATTATACGTGATAGTGACGGATGCTTTATCTTTCCAAAAGGCGCGAAAGAGCTTGATGAAGGAAATGTAAATATACCATTTGAGTGGTTGCGAGAATATCCTCTTGCAAGAAAGGCTATGGAAAACGCTCTTAAAGCATACTCAAATATGGAATTGCCGAGCCAGGTAGCGGATCTGTTTCGAAAAGCATTAGAAACCTTTGCACAGGAATTCTTTGGAAAAAACGCAAGTTTGGAGAACATGAAGGCTGACCTCGGAAAGTATTTGAAGGAAAAAGGTGTGCCTAGAGAACTTGCGGGCAACTTCGAAACAGTTATTCAAATGTATACAAATTTTATGAACAATTATGCAAAACATCACGACTTAACTGAAAGGGAGTATCTTGAGTTTATAATGTATCAAACTGGGAATATCATAAGGTTTGTATTATCTATAAGTAAAAAAGAATCGATATAGTATTTTAATAAATTGAGATTGAACCAAATCGCTTGCGCGATGGCTTACGAATGCTATCACAAGAGCGACTTTTTTCTTGCAATGAAAAACAGTGGACGCGTTCATTTAGATAGAGTATCGTTTAATCACCACAAAAAACAATTCTTCCTCAAAACAACGCAGACACTGTTTTCATGTTCAGATTATCATCACACAAACTCTATCGCAAGCAATTCAATATATATTTTGTCCATGCTCCTCCGTAAGGCCGGAAACATAGTTATCGCAACCGATCTTAAGGAGGTTTTATGTTTACTGAAATTCTTAATAAGCTCGATGAAGAGACCGCTCTTCACAACTTAACACCCAGAACATGTCTGGAATACCGTGCCACCGTTAATCGGTTTCTCAAAGTTATCCAAAAGGCCCCGTCATTATTGACTGATGATGATGCCCGCGCATATCTGCTTGCTAAACAGCAGAGCGGCATCAAAGCTCAGACATACAATCATTACCATGGCGGTATCCACTTCTTCTATCGCTATGTGCTTCGTGTCCCGTGGGATCCCGACAAAGTGCCGCGCATGAAAAGAGACATATTTCTACCTACTGTCCTTACCAGAGCAGAGGTCTTCGAACTCCTAAACGCAGAGACGGATCTCAAATACAAGTCGATGTACACACTTATGTACTCATCAGGGCTTAGGCTTTCTGAGGTCATACATCTTCATTATGAGGATATCTCCAGAAAGACTATGCTCATCCATGTCCGCAAATCCAAGAGTCGTCAGGATCGCTATGTCATTCTGTCTAAAGCTGCTCTTGCAACTCTGACTGAATACTGGCAGAAATGCGGGAAGCCCACAGGCATCCTGTTTCCCAGCAGATGGACCGGCGACTATCTTAGTCCAAGCAGCGTAGAGCAGAAGCTCCGTGACTGCGTGAAGAAGACTTCCATAACGAAACGCGTAACGCCTCACAGCCTGAGGCACACTTTTGCGACTCATCTCATGGAAGATGGCGTGGAGATTCGTTTCATCCAGGCCCTCCTCGGTCATCGCGACCCAAGGTCTACCGAAATCTATCTGCACATCAGCAATAAATCGCTGATCGGTGTCAAGAGCCCTCTGGATACTATGCTCGAAGGCGGTGCGCTGTAATGAATTATCTTTCTGTGCAGGATGTCTTAAATACATTCTATGCGGACTATTGCGAAAAATATACGCCGTCACCTGAACAGCTCAAAGTCGTTAATGCGATACGTAATTGCAAGACTGGCAGCCTTGGACTAAATGCGAGTATCTGTGAAAACTGCGGCTCTATACGTATCCACAATAATTCCTGTAGAAACAGATGCTGCCCTAATTGTCAGCAAATCCCGAAAGAAAAGTGGATCGATGCCAGACAGGAAGATGTACTTGATGCTCCATATTTTCATGTCGTATTTACTGTGCCTGAGCAACTGAATCCGATCATATACAGCAATCAGCAACTTATGTATGATCTCTTGTTTCACTGCTCAGCTCAGACCATTGAGGAGCTGTCACTTGACCGTAAATATCTCGGTGCACGACCTGGCTTCATCAGCGTCCTTCATACATGGGGTTCGCAAATGAACTACCACCCACATATACATGTGATCCTGCTGGGTGGTGGCCTGGATCATTCAGACAACTGGAAGTCTGCAAACCGAAAGTTCTTTATCCCGGTAAAAGTGTTGTCTAAAGTGTTTCGTGGCAAATTCCTTGCCGGCCTCAAAGACCTGCGCTCGTCAAAGTCGCTGCAGTATTATGGTTCATCCGAAAAATACATCAGCTCGTATACATTTCAGGAGCTGATCGATGAATGCTACGCGATCGAATGGAATCTGTACATAAAGGAGACCTTCAATGGTGCAAACTCAGTGATCCAGTATCTGGGCAAGTATACTCATCGCATCGCTGTCAGCAATCACAGGCTGTTATCTATCGATGATGACAAAGTCACCTTTTACGTCAAGGACTATCGCAATAGCGGCAAGTGGAAGACCCTGTCTCTTCCCGGTCACGAATTTGTTCGCAGATTCCTGATGCATGTTCCGCCCAAAAGATTCGTCCGGATCAGGCACTACGGAATACTTGCAACAAGATGCAAATCCGCAAAGATGTCAAGATGTCGTCAGCTTCTCAAGCAGGAGCAGCGTAAGTCTCAGCTCAAAGGACTTCCCGTTCCTGAAATATTGAAGCTGCTCTGGGACATAGACATATGCACCTGTGAAAAGTGCGGAGGATCTATGCGCGCAGTGAATCCTCATCTCAATTTGAGATGCTAATGTTCAGTGTAATATGGCAACCGGCGCCCTCGACATTTTGTGGGCTATGTTGTGCTGCTCCAGGATCTGTCATGGCGTCAGCGCTTGCTTGTTGTTATTGAAAACGGGCATGCTATTGGACTATTATGACAGCAAGAGATGCTTTGAATCTCCATATGCGCCAGGTAACGGCGCGCAGCGACTTGGTTCAATCAGGAGAAATCGAAATTGGCTCCTAACGTTATTACTTGGGAGTCATTTCTTCAGCCAACTTCGATTGTCTCCTAAGCAATTTGT
>Ga0310695_10007554_pt1 | contig 17308 bp, 10 predicted proteins | sample RumenRJG_04DNA_FD_203882 | JGI IMG/M metagenome (GOLD analysis project Ga0310695, IMG submission 203882) | Bovine rumen microbial communities from Lethbridge, Alberta, Canada - RJG_04 (v2) (version 2) | ecosystem: Host-associated > Mammals > Digestive system > Stomach > Rumen | place: Canada...
GGACAGCGTGATCCTGCTGGAGCAGATCCGCACCCTGGACAAATCCCGCCTGCGGGAGCGGATGGGCCGCCTGGACGAGAGCACCATGAGCGCTGTGGACAGCGCCCTGGCGGTGTCCTTCGGCCTGCGGTGAGATTTGAGTTTTGAGAATCGAGATTCGAGCCTGCGCATAAATCCCGATCCCCCGTTCATAGCTTGAACGGGGGATCTTTGTATGGACGAAATCATCATCTATGAAAACGGCCGCCCGGCCGGGGCGCTGACGCTCCGGCGGGAGGGCCTGTATACGCTGCTGGAGGCGAGCCTGCCCCCGTCGGGGGAGTTGACCCGGCTGTGGCTTTTGGGCGGCGGGGAGCGGGCGGACCTGGGCGTGCTGGAGCCCCGGCGGTCGGGGCGCGTTTTTTGCCGCCGCTATTCCCGCGCGGCCTTTTCCCGCCTCCCCGCGCCCATGGACTGCGCTGTGGCCGTCCCCACTTCGCAGGAGCCGCCCTCCCCGGTCATTGCGAGGAGGGCGAAGCCCGACGTGGGGCCTGCCCTTCAGGGTACAATCCGTTCCCCCGCGTCTCCTCAAAACTTAAATCTCAAAACTGAAAACTACCTCGCCCTGCCCTGCGAGCTCCGCCATCCCCGCCCCGGCCTGCGCCTGGCGGAGATCGACGGCCAAAGCTATCTGCTGTTTCGCTGGTGAGCGGATTGAAAAAGCCTGTCGGTTTCTGTAGAATATAAGTGCTCTTTCAGAGCAGGCGTTGCCAACTATACGGTAGGCGGATTCAGCACATCTCCGAAAGGAGGTGAGGCTATGCCGATTACTTTGACGCTTCACATCTTCGGATGCACGATTACTGTCACAGTAAAACGCGGAACCCGCCACTCGGCCAAGTGACGGGTTCTGATATTAGAACTTCTATATAAGGCTGAGCCGTTTACCGGCAACGCCTTTTTCCATCTCTATTATAGCGGCGCTTCACTCCGCTGTCAAGCCGTTCTTCTACTATTGAGAAAAGGGCAGGTCTGGTGTATAATAAAAAACAGTATAGAAAAGCATATCAGAAAGCGCGCAAAGGAGGCCGAGCCTATGCAGATGACCGATCTGATCGCCAAAAAGCGGGACGGGGGCGCCCTGTCCACGGAGGAGATCGACTTCATGATCCGGGGCTACACCCGGGGCGAGATCCCGGACTACCAGATGTCCGCCATGTGCATGGCCATCCTGCTGCGGGGCATGGACGACCGGGAGACCCTGGACCTGACCATGTCCATGATGCGCTCCGGCGAGGTGCTGGACCTGAGCCCCATCAAGGGGGTCAAGGCGGACAAGCACTCCACCGGCGGCGTGGGGGACAAGACCAGTCTGGTGCTCTGCCCCATGGTGGCGGCGGCGGGCTTGAAGATCGCCAAGATGTCCGGCCGGGGCCTGGGCCACACCGGCGGCACCATCGACAAGCTGGAGAGCTTTCCCGGCTTCTCCACCGCCATCAGCGAGGAGACCTTTTTCCGCAACGTCAACGACATCGGCATCGCCATCATGGGCCAGACGGCGGATCTGGTCCCGGCGGACAAGCTGCTCTACGCCCTGCGGGACGTGACCGCCACCGTGCCCTCCATCCCGCTGATCGTGTCCTCCATCATGTCCAAGAAGCTGGCCAGCGGGGCGGACGTGATCGTCCTGGACGTGAAGTGCGGCGACGGGGCCTTCATGAAGACCGAGGAGCAGGCCCGCCAGCTTGCCCGGGGCCTGACCCGCATCGGCCGCCTGGCGGGGCGCAAGTGCGCCGCCGTCATCACCGACATGGACCAGCCCCTGGGCTATGCCGTGGGCAACGCCCTGGAGGTGAAGGAGGCCATCGCCGTCCTGAAAGGGGAGCAGCAGGGCGACCTGCTGCAGCTGTGCCTGGAGCTGGGCGGCTGCATGCTGACGGAGGCGGGCGTCTCCTGGAGCATGCAGGAGGCCAAGCTGGAGCTGCTGAAAACCATCGAGGACGGCAGCGCCCTGTGGAAGCTGGCCTCCATGGTGCAGGCCCAGGGGGGCAATCCGGCGGCGGTCTACGATCCGTCCCTGCTGCCCGCGGCGCCGGTGGTCCTTGAGGTCCCGGCGGCGGCGGGAGGCTTCGTGAGCCGCATCCACGCCGAGCAGGTGGGCCTGGTGAGCATGCACCTGGGCGGCGGACGGGCCACCAAGGAGGACGCCATCGACCTGTCCGTGGGCGTGGTGCTCCATAAGAAGCTGGGCGATAAGGTGGAGCCGGGGGAGAGCCTGGGCGCCGTCCACGCCGCCGACGGCGAAAAGGCGGCGCAGGCGGCGGCGCTGCTGCTGGACTGCTACGAGCTGCGGCCCGAGCCGGTGAGCCGCCCGCCCTTCATCAAGGCGATCATACGGTAAGAAAACAACCCCTTGCAGGGCACAAAGCAAAGACCCGGCGTACCGATGGGGTACGCCGGGTCTTCTGACCGGCAGATAAGCCATATTATACAAGAGGACCGACCATTTCTCCATTTATAAGCGCGTAGGCGTTGTGGCCTTCATCGTAATATTCGGGATACGAATTGCCGTCACTCCACGGTACAGTATCCCCTGTCGGCGTATAGGTATGCTCGCCGTCTGTGTAACTGCCGTCGGGATTCGCGGTCAAGCCGCCGCCATCGTCGTCGCCGGTGTCATCGGTGGTATCGTCCTTGGCCGGGGTATCGTCCTCCGCGGCGTCGGAGGCGGTGATGATATCCGCCGCGCCGAAGCGGATGATCTCCAGCTCCAGTTCTTCATACAGTTTCTTCATAGGGCCTCCTCCTTTGCAGCCTTCAAGCCTTGCAATTGTTCATAAATACATCATCAGTATATACATACGCACACAAAGTGTCAAGCGCCCGGGCGGCATTTTCCGGTTTTATATTGGAAAAACCGCCCTGTCATTGCGAGGAGCGAAGCGACGTGGGGCCTGCCCTTTAGGGTACAATCCATCCTCCTTCGTCTTCCGAGCCGTCCGGCACATATTGACAAATACCGGCTGTATTTGTAGAATGAAGCTGCCCGCAAGGGCAGGCGTTGCCAAGCGAAAAAAGGCGGTTCCGCCACATCTCCGAAAGGAGGTGTTGCTATGCCACTTACGTTGACGTTCCATATCTTCGGATATACGGTAACCATCACCGTAAAAAGCAGAGACCGCCACTCTGCCAAGTGACGGTCTCTATTCCATAAAATAGAACCTCATTAGGGCGGAGCCGCTTTTCGGCAACGCCTTTTTCTGTGTTTATTATAACGGCTTCCTTTCGCACTGTCAAGGGCAAGACGATCCGCTTACCCCTTGCTTTTCTCGAATCTCGAATCTCAAAACTCAAACCTCGAAACTGCACTCCCCGTAGTCGTTGCAGCCGGCGGCCACCACCTTGCCGTCATAGCGCAGGCCCACCACGTGGACCCGCCCCGGGTAGGCCCCGTCGGACACGTACAGCTCCGCGATCTCCGTCCAGCCGGAGACCTCCTCGAGAAAGTCCTCCGTGCCGAACTCCCCGCCGGTACTGAGCACCGTGCCGTCGGCGCGCAGGCCCAGAGTGTAGGTGGCGCCGCTGCAGAGCTTCACCACTCCGGTCCAGCCGGAGGTGTCCCAGGCGCTCTTGGCGTTGCGGTTCTTCTGGGTGACGGTCAGCACCGTGCCGTCGGCGCGCAGCCCTGCGGGCACGAAGCGCTCCCCGCCGCCGTCGTCAAAGCCCAGCTGCACGATCTCCGTCCAGCCCAGCACCTCCTGGATGCGGCTGTCGTTCTCGTGGCGGGCGCTGCCCGCCAGCACCCGGCCGTCCCGGGTCAGGGCGTAGCTGGCGTCCGCCCCGGGGTAAAAGGCGGCCACATTGGCCCAGTCCTCCCGCTGGAAGTTCTGGATGCCGACGGTCTCCGGCTGCCGCAGGGCCCCGGAATTCAAAAGCGTCCCGTTGTGGAGCAGCAGCAGGATGCCCTTGGGCCCGGCGATCAGCGCCTTGATATCCGTCTGCTTGCGCAGCTCGTCCGCCCACTGCAGGTCGGTGGCGGCCACCGTCCCGTCGGAGCGCAGGCCCGCCAGGATGTCCGTGCCCTCCGCCGTGCGGGAGAAGCAGATCGCCCGGATCTGGTCCCAGGCGGACGAGGACACCCTCTGCTGATAGTAGCGGGCGCGGACCCCGTCGTCGTTCGAGGCATTGGGGCCCTGGGCCTGGGCGATGCGCACCTTGCCGTCGCCCCCCAGCACCGCCGCCACATTCTGGCCGACGAGCACCTGCCGCACGTTGGTATAGGCGCTCAGGTCGAAGGACACCGAGGAGGCCGGACCCAGGGCCTGGGCCGTGCCGTCCCGAAACAGGGCCACCAGGTATTCGCCCCTGTCGCCGCTGCGGTAAAGCTTTTCCACATTGGACCAGTCCTCCGCGGCGCAGAGGCTGTCGCCGTCCCGCCGCCCGGCGTAGAGCACCTGGCCGTCGTGGCGCAGGGCTGCGGTGTAGCCCTCCCCGGCCACGATGTCCACGATGTTCTTCCAGGTCCGGTCGATGGGCTCCGGTGTCTCCTCCGGGTCCTGGGCGGCAAAGGCCCCCGCCGGCGCGGCGCACAGCAGCAGCGCCAGCATCAGCAATACCGCCCCGCCCAGCCGGGCGGCGCGCAGGTATTTATGTCTCATGGTTTTGCTCTCCTAAATCTCGAATCTCAAAACTCAAAACTAATTCACGCCGCACTGTCCGCATTCGTTGTTCCCGGCGGCCACCAGGGTGCCGTCCATGCGCAGGCCCACGATGTGGGCCTCCGCCGTCTCATAGGTGCAGGAGGGGAACAGCGCGGCGATATCGGTCCAGCGCCCCACCGCGTCCACAAAGGGGGCCTTGTCAAACTCCCCGCCTGTGGCCAGCACCGTGCCGTCCGCGCGCAGGCCGAGGGTGTAGTAGGCACCGCTGTACAGGGTCTTGACCATGGACCAGGAGCCGGTGTCCCACTGGTATTCCGGCGGGTAGGCCTCCAGTCCCTCGGGCATGGGCACAACCACCGTGCCGTCGGCCAGCAGGGCCGTGGGCACGAAGCGGGCAACGCCGTTCACGTCAAAGCCCAGCTGGGTGACGTTGCGCCAGGAGGCCACGTCCCGCATCCGCTTGTCGTCGCGGTAGCCCGATTCGCCCACCAGCACCCGGCCGTCCCGGGTCAGGGCGAAGAAGGAGTCCGAGGCCTGGTACATCCGGGCCACCTTGGTCCAGGGGCCGCCCGCAAAGTCCTCGGTGCCCAGCAGGGTGCCGTCCCGGCGCAGGGCCATGACCCCGCCGCCCAGGTAGGTGAAGAAGAGCTGCTCCACATGGTCCCAGTCCTTGTGGGCCTTCTCCCAGGCCGCGTCGGTGCAGGCCAGGGTGCCGTCCCGCCGCAGACCCACCAGCACGGGGCCCTCTTCCCCGTAGGCGAAGCAGACCTGCACGATATCCCGCCACTGGGGCACGCGCTGCTGGAACAGGGCCGCGGCCTCCTGATCCCAGGAGTTGACCTGCTCGCCCCCGGCCAGAACCACGCTCACCCGGCCGTCCCTGTGCAGGACGGCGGCGATGGCGCCGGAAAACTTCACCTGGGCCACGTCCCGGCAGGAGGAGAGGTCGAAGGTCCCGTAATCGTCCGGCCCGCCCACACGCACGCTGCCGTCCCGGAAATAGCCGACCAGATAGTTGGGCCATTGATCGGCGAGCTCCAGCCGCTCCACACCGGTCCATTTCTCCGCTTCATAGGGGTCGTATGCGCTCCGCCGCCCGGCGTAGAGCACCTGGCCGTCGTCCCGCAGGGCGGCGGTGTAGGCCTCCCCGGCCACCACGTCCACGATGTTCCGCCACTGGCTGTCGGCGGCCCGCGCGGGCGCGGCCGGCAGGCACAGCAGCAGCGCCAGCATCAGCAATACCGCCCCGCCCGTCCGGGCGATGCGCAGATGTCTCTGTCTCATAGTCGTCCTCCCTGTCTCAAATCTGTCATTGCGGGGATCGCTGCGGGCCACGCAGCGTTCCGGTATCTTTCTTTTATTGTACAGGAAAACAAAGGAAAAAGAAAGAGCCAATTCCGGCTTTCGCCCCGTGAGCATTACGAAAGAATGACATCTTCCCTTGACAGGAGGCCGGATTCCGGGTATATAATAAAGATTGATCCTGTTTTGGAAGATATCTTCGGCTGCAGTGCGCCCCGGAGGCGCCGGCCAGCCGAGTTCAAGGGAGGTCCTTCTATGCGCAGCAAACGCCTGCTGAGCGTGTTTATGATCCTGCTTCTGCTGCTGACGCTGTTGCCCGCCGGCGCGGTGGCCTATGCCGCCGAGGAGGGCGACGGGGGCACGGAGACCGTGACCCACAGCGTGAGCCTCCGGCGAAACGACGGCAGCGACCCCGAGCAGCTGACCGTGCCCGACGGGGAAGCCCTGCGGGAGCCGGCGCAGCCGGAGCGGGAAAACTACGTTTTCGCCGGCTGGTATTCCGATGCGGAACTGACCCAGCCCTACAGCTTCGACGCCCCCGTGACGGGGGATCTGAGCCTCTACGCCGCCTGGACGCGGCTGAGCTTCACCGTGTCCTTCGCCTGCGGCGAGGGCGGCGGCGAGATCCCGGCCCGGACCGTGGCCGCCGGGGACCCGGTCCCACGGCCCGCGGACCCCACGGCGGAGGGCCAGAGCTTTGACGCCTGGTACGCCGACGCGGCCCTGACGGAGCTCTACGATTTCGATACGCCCGTCACCGCCGACCGGACCCTCTACGCCGGCTGGCTCCTGCAGGCGGACGGCGGGGACAGCAGCGATGACGACGGCGGCGACAACGACGACGGCGGCGACAATGACGGCGAGGACAATGACGGCGGCGAAGCGCTTCTCGCCCCGGCCGCCCTCGGCAAGGGGGCGCCGCTCCTGGGCGGCCCGGCCACGGGCGAGGGGACGCGGTACCCCCTGATCCTGAACAACGTGCCGGTGACCGATGAGAACAAGGACGACATCCTGGGCGACGGCAGCGCCAGCTTCGACGCGGACAGCTATACGCTGAGCCTGAACGGCGCCTTCCTGACCACGCCCTGCGATGAGGGGACGATCCCCGCGCCCATCTACTGGGAGGCGGTGGCCCGCCTGACCGTCACCGGCAGCGGCGCCGTCAGCGCCACGGCGGCAGGCACCGCCGGGATCTATACCCAGGGCGCGCTGGTCATCAGCGGCGCCGCGCTCACGGTCCAGGGCGGCAGCTACGGCGTGTACAGCGGCGGCTTCTGCCAGGTGGCGGACAGCGCCCTGACGGCCGCCGGGGCCACCGCGGCGATCCAGGCCGGCGGTGGCATCCAGCTGGACGGCGTCGAGCTCAAGCAGCCCGCCGGCGGCGAGCTGGGGGACAGCACGGTCCTGGACGGCGACGGCGATACGGCCACGGCGGTGAAGCTGGAGAAGGGCGGGGCGACCCTCAGCGCCGCCGCCGAATACAAGGTCAGCTTTGTGGTCAACGGCGGCAGCCCGAAGCCCGCCGACCAGACGGTGACGGCCGGGCAGAAGGCCGTCAAGCCCAAGAATCCCAGCAGGACGGGCTACCGCTTCATCCGCTGGTGCAGCGACAAGGCGCTGACCAAGGCTTACAACTTCAACAGCCCCGTCAACGCCAACCTGACCCTCTACGCCAAGTGGCAGCCGACCGTCACCGTGCGCTTCGATTACAACGACGGCACCGGCGATATCGGGCAGCAGACCATAGACAAGGGCGACACCGTGGGCAGGCTGGAGCGCAGCCGCTACAACTACCTGCTGGAGAGCTGGTGCACCGACAAGAAGCTGACCAAGGCCTGGAACTTCAGCAGCCCCGTCACCGCCGATATGACCCTCTACGCCAAGTGGAAGCCCCTGTATACCATCACCGCCGGGAAGGACGTGAAATGGTATCTGCGCGGCGACAAGGATATCTACATCACCGTCAAGCGCAGCGCGGACGATGAGCACTGCATTTTGTATTTCACCGGCGTGAGCATCGACGGCAGCGAGGATCTGCTGGAGACGAAGCACTACACCGTCTCCTCCGGCAGCACGGTGCTGCGTCTGAAGAACGCCTATCTGAAGACCCTGAGCCCGGGCAAGCACAAGGTGACCATCTACTTCCAGGACGGCTATGTGGAGACCAACTTCACCGTCCACAAGGGCGTGCCCACCGGGGACGAGCGGGAACCGGCCTTCTGGCTGGGGATGATGATGGTTTCCGCCGCCTGCAGCAGCCTGGCGCTGTTTGCCCTGACCCTGGACCGCCGGCGGTATTGATCCCCCCCATAACAACAAAAAAGGAAGATGCAGTTTGCATCTTCCTTTTTTTGTCTCGAATCTCGAATCTCAAAACTCGAATCTCAAAACTCACGCCGCGTGTCCGCGCAGATAGCTGAGGATCAGATCCAGGCCCGCGGAGTTGAGGGTCTTGCCGTTGGCGGCGGCGTATTCGCTCATCAGGTTGCCGGTGCTGTCCCGCAGCACGCTGCCGCAGTCGCAGTACCAGGCGCCGGTGGCCGCGCACACGTCCCGGATCCAGTCGTTGGCCTCGCCCACCAGATAGCTGCTGAGATTGTCGGCCCCGTTGTAGGAGGGCGTCACCGAGGGCAGGGAGCAGACGATCAGCACCGTGTCCGGGCTGTTGCGTTTGATATCCTGCAGCAGGGTGGTGTAGTTCTGGATGAAGCTGTCCTTGTCCGTCTGGGCCAGACTGTCGCTGCCCAGGCAGATCACCAGCTTGGCGGGCCGCGCCACCATGGCGGCTGTGGCGGCGCCGATCTCGGAGCCGTCGTTGGGGTAGCGGATGGTGCACTCGGCAATGCTGCCGGCGGGGATGTTGCCCGCGGCGCTGCCCCAGACCTGCACGGTCTCGATGCCGTCCGAGAGCATCCCGTAGTCCCGCAGCCCGATCATGGTGCTGTCCAGCAGGAAGGTCAGCGAGTCGATATAGGCCTGGCCCGCGTCGGCGGTCTCTTCCAGCCGGTGCAGGGACCCGTCGCCCTCGGCCGCGGCCGCCGGCACGCCGGCGTCGACGCCGCCCGGGGCTGCCTGCGCCGTTTGCCCGGACACATCCTGGCCCAGGTGGACGCCGCCCCGTTCCTTGGGCCCGCTGTAGCGGGTGAAGGCGGCCAGCGCCAGACTCACCAGCACCGCCCCCAGGCACACGACGATGCCGATGGCCCAGGCGATGTTCTTCAAAGCGTTCAGTTTGCGCATAGCACACTTCCTTGCATGCCCGCCGCCGTCTCACGGCGGCGCTTGTGAATACAGCGCCTCTCGCGAGGCGCTGTATCGCATTTCCAATACTCGCGGCAAGGCCCAGCGGAGCGGGCTTGACGCGAAAGAGGAAGAAGCAATATGCCGGTCGATGTGGCTTCGCTTTGCGAGGTCACATGACCTTGCATATTGGTTCTGACGTCACTCCTGCTCGGCCAGAGCCTTGGCTTCCTCGATGACCTTCTGCTGCACGTTGCCGGGGGCCTCCTCGTAGCGGATGAACTTCAGGGAGAAGGAACCGCGGCCCTGGGTCATGGAGCGCAGGTCGATGGTGTAGGAGCTCATCTCGGCCATGGGCACCTCGGCCTCCACGATCTGCATGCCGTCCTCGGCGTTCATGCCCAGCACGGTGCCGCGGCGCTTGGAGGAGATATCGCTCATGATATCGCCCAGGTTCGCGTCGGGGATGGTGACCTGCAGCAGGCCGATGGGCTCCAGGATGGTGGGCTTGGCCTTGGGGATGCCGTCCTGGTAGGCCAGGCGCGCGGCGGTCTGGAAGGCCATGTCGTTGGAGTCGACCGGGTGGTAGGAGCCGTCGTACAGGGTGGCCTTCAGGCCCACCAGCGGGTAGCCCGCCAGCACGCCCTTCTGCACCGCGTTGCGCAGGCCCTTTTCCACAGAGGGGAAGAAGTTCTTGGGAACGGAGCCGCCGAAGACCTCCTCGGCGAAGATCATGTCGTCGGACTCCTCCTGGGGCTCGAAGCGGACCCACACGTCGCCGAACTGGCCGGAGCCGCCGGACTGCTTCTTGTGGCGGCCGTGGGCCTCCACCTTGCCCTTGATCTTTTCACGGTAAGCAACCCTGGCGGGCTTGAGCTCGGTCTCCACGCCGAAGCGGCTCTTGAGCTTGGCGCACAGCACGTCCACCTGGATGTCGCCCGCGCCGGAGATGACCATCTGATGGGTCTCGGCGTTGTTGACCAGATTGAAGGAGATATCCTCCTCGTTGAGGCGGGCGAGACCGCCGGCCACCTTGTCGTCCTGGCCCTTGGTCTTGGGAGAGATGGCCATGGAGTAGCAGGGCTCGGGCATCTCGACGGCGGGCAGCTCCTCGTCCAGCTTGGGATCGCAGACGGTGTCGCCGGTCTTCCAGTCCATCTTGCCCACGGCCACGATGTCGCCGCAGCAGCAGTCCTTGACCTCGGTGGTCTTCTTGCCGCAGATGGTGTACAGGCGGCCCAGCTTATCGGTGCTGGAGGCGCGCAGGTCGCGCAGGGACATGTCGGAAGTGACGCTGCCCTTCAGGACCTTGATGACGCTGTACTTGCCGAACTGGTCGGAGATGGTCTTGAACACGAAGGCCTGGGTGGGCCCGGCGGGGTCCACGCCCTCAACCTCGGAGGGATCGGGCACGTAGTCCACGATGCCCTGCAGCAGGGCGTCGGTGCCGATGTTCTGCATGGCGGCGCTGGCGAAGACGGGAACGACGCTGCGGTCCTTCAGACCGGCCTTGATGCCCGCGACCATATCGGCCTCATCCAGCTCCATGGTGTCGAAGAACTTCTCCATCAGTTCCTCGGTGGCGCCGGCGGCGGTCTCCATCAGCTCCATGCGCAGATCCTCCGCGTGGCCGGCGTCGGCGGCGGGGACGGCGCCCTTGGTGGTCTTGCCGCCCTTGGTGATGTAGGCCACGTTGTGCACCAGGTCGATGACGCCGGTGCCGTCGGAGGTGGGGATGGTGACGGGAGCTACGATGCTGCCGTACTTGGCGCGCAGGGCGTCCACCACGGCGAAGTAGTCGCCGTGCTCCTCATCGGCCTTGGAGACCACGAAGAGGGTGGGGAGGTTGGCGGCCTTCAGATATTTCCAGGAGCGCTCGGCGCCCACGGACAGGCCGTCCTTGGCGGTGACCAGGATGGCGCCGGCTTCCACGGCGCGCAGGGCGCACAGCACCTCGCCCACGAAGTCAAAGTAGCCCGGGCAGTCCAGGACGTTGATCTTCTTGCCGGCGAAGCTCACGGGAGCAAGGCCGGTGGAGATGGTGATCTGGCGCTTGATCTCTTCGGCGTCGTAGTCGCAGACGGTGTTGCCGTCGCTGACCTTGCCCTGGCGGTCGGTGCCGCCGGTGACGAAGAGCATGCTCTCGGCCAGGCTGGTCTTGCCGGAGTTGCCGTGGCCCAGAAGGCAGATGTTGCGAATGTTTTTGGTTTCCATTTGGTTGCTTCCTCTCTGTCAGTATATGAACGTAAGGTTACTGCTTACAGCATGTCCGAACCATTATACACTATCCCTCCGCCCTTTGGCAACCATTTATTCAGTTTTTAGTTTTTAGATTTTAGAATTGCGTCTTTGCGCCGGAAAGCCGCAATTCTAAAATCTGAAACGCAAAGTGCCGCCGGGTTCTCCCGGCGGCGCCGTTTCCATATGTGTCCGCTTCTAAAACCTCAAAAACACGCAAAACGCCGCCGCGCTCACAGAGGGCATTCGAACCAGTCCGTCCAGCCCCCGGCGTCCAGACCGGCCGCCTGAACGCCGCCCATTTTGCCGTGTGAGGGCGAGGCGTCCACGACCCGGCCGTCTCCCACGTAGACGCCCACGTGGTTTTCCCGATACACGCAGAGACCCGGCTCCTCGGGCAGCGTGGACAGCGGTCCTTTGCGGGCGGCGCGCGCATAAAGCGTGTTGCTGTTCCAGTCCCGGCTCTCGTCGTAGAGGGGGGAACCCAGCCCGCCGAAGTAGTAGGACTTGATGAGCCCGCTGCAGTCGAACGCGTAGGCGTTGCCGCCGGTGAGCCCGGCGTAGCGCTTCCTTTGGGCGCGATCGCAGTGGTCGGGGTAGAGCCCGTTGACCTGGTCCAGGACCGCCTGAGACAGCAGCTGGCCCAGACCGCTCCAAAGGTACACGGTGTTGAGCCGGCTGCAGAAGCGCGCGTAGGCCGCCAGACCCTCCCGGGAACAGGACTTGTCACAGCCCAATACCAGGTCCTGGTAGATCAGCGCGGCCTGAGCCATGGCGCTCCGGTCCAGGGCATAGAACAGCTCCCGGGGCAGGCTGAGGCCGGAGGCGTCCGGGTCCCGGTCTCCCTCCGGCAGGACCTCCCGCCAGGACAGGGGATGCTCGGCGCAGGCTCCGTTCATTTCGATGCGGATCCGGTCGTTTTCCCGGTCACAGCGGATGGCGCAGTCATGCCTGCGGGGCGGGGCGGGATAGAGCTCCTCCTCCCACGCGGCGAATTCCACCCCGTGCCGGTGCAGGGCGGTCTGCAGATAGATCAGATACAGCTCCCGGATGGACGGGAACTCCGGACGGCTCTGCACGAAGGGCTCGCTGCAGAACACGTCCTCCCAATCATAGCGGACGCCTTCGTCGGCCAGGGAGAACTGTCTTTCCGCCTCGAAGCGGGCGCCGATCCAGGTCATCTGCTGCCGGCAGCTCTGATACCCGTTCCAGCTGCCGGGGATGTCATTGGTCTCCACGACGACGGGCCCCTCCCCGGTGACGGCCACGTCCCAGCCCAGGTAGCGGTACTCCGGCAGCAGCAGCGCCGCTTCCTCGCACAGCCGGATCGACTCCTCCACGCAGGGCAGCTTTTTCCCATGCCGAAAGCGGTAGTGGGTATTGCGGTGCTCGCTGACCGGCCTGGCGGCGCCCTTTTTCCAGTCGTAGAGGAAAGCGCCCAGGATCCGCCCCTTCTCCGAGAGGATGAGCCGGTAGGCCTGGACCTTGCTCGGGATATCGATCACCGAGCCGTCCGCGCCCACCCGGAACTTGGGCAGCAGGGTGGAGTAGACGCCCCGGCTGTTGCGCACGGTCTGGATGCGGATGGTGTTGACGCTGTCCGGGTAGATCGCCCGGTAGGCCGGGTGCTGGCGGATATAAACCTCCAGCAGGGCGGGCTCGTCGGCGCGGATGCCCGCCGCCGTGTCCCCCTTTTCCGCGGAATAGATCTTGAAGCCGGAGCCCGCGGCCAGGTTCTTCTTGCCGACCACGGTGCCCCAGCGGCGCAGAAAGTCCTCGATCTCCCCGTCGGAGGCCGTGGACATATCCAGCGCCGCCCGCCCCATATAAGCGCCCAGGCGGGTGAACAGATGGATCTTTTCCCGGACCACCGCGCGCAGGCTCAGGTCGTTCACGTCCACGGCGCGGCGGATGTTCTCCTGCAGGGACATGAACGTGTCTTCCAGGGCGATGGGCCGCTCCGGATGGAGCAGGTAGGGGGTATAGGCCATGATGGACAGGGAGACCTTTTTCTCCCGCAGATTCCGGACCACAAGAGCCAGCGTCGGGAAAAAGGGCAGCCTGTTTTCCCGGATGATCCGCAGGATGGCTATCAGCTTTTTCAATCTGTTTTTCATGGCGTCTCCCTCCCGATGCGGCAGAGCTGTCCCAACAGCTCGCGGGCGGCCTCGCAGGCGTAATCCGGATCCAGCTTCTCCAGCTCCGTCAGGATGACCGAGATGCCGGCGCTGCTCTTATACCAGTTGTCCTCCCGGGTGTGGGGGCCGTAGGCGGGCAGCACCGCGGCCTTCAGGCCCAGCTTGGCAAGGATCTGCTCCACCCGCTTCACGTGGAAGCCGGCGGTGACCACGCAGACCCGTTTCTCCGCGATCACGTCCCGGAGGTTGAAGATGTTTTCCCAGGTGTACCGCGCCTGCTCGTCCAGGCGGATCTTCGCTGCGTCGATCCCGTTTTCCAGGAGGATCTGCCGCATATAAGCGGCCTCCGTCAGGGGCCTGCCCTCCGCGTCGGTATAGACGCTTACGTTGCCCCCGCTGCAGACGTAGTCGGGGCTGAGCCCGGAAAAGAGCCGCAGCGCCTCCCGGACCCGGTAATCGCAGGCAGCGCTGCCCAGGATCAGGACCGTATCGAAGCCGGACAGCTCCGGCGGCGTCCGGCAGGGGAACAGATGGCCGTTGATCTGCCCGATGATCGCCGCGCAGTCCCCGCCGTCCATGGCGCCGCGCTGCTTCCCCAGCAGCGGCCAGACCAGAGTCAGCAGCGTCCGGTATTCCTCCATCAGCCGCGCCCCGTCCAGTTCCCCCGCGTGGGCGCCGATGTGATCGAAGGCCCGCCGGGCCTCCTTCTCCGCGTCCGCCCGGATGAAGGCGGCCCGCTCCTCCTCGGTCGTGTTGACGGACAGGCTCAGCATGCAGTCTGTCTTTGCCCGGTGGAGGGCCAGCAGCTCCCGTATGTGACAGGGCCGGAAGCGGGTGGACAGAGAGCCGGCGTTGATGTGGCGGTAATTGTAAAAGCAGGCGTCCATGGCCCGGATCGGGCCGCAAAAACGCAGGAATTCATAGTTGAACAGACGGTCTTCTCCGAAATCGCAGTCCTCCCGGAAGGCGATGGCGTTTTCCCGCAGGGCGTCCGTGCGATAGAGCTTGTTGCCGGCGGAGTACAGCGGGAGGGCCTGATGGACGATATACCAGTCCGCCAGGGCGCGCCCGTCCTCAAAGCGCAGCGGCGGGGGCGCGGCCTCCCTGACGGGCGCGCCGTCCTCCGCCAGATAGCGGATGCCGAAGATCAGCAGATCCGTGTCCGGCTCCGCCCGGAGCAGCTGCGTGCAGCGGAGCAGGCAGTCCGCGTCCAGGGTGTCGTCACCGTCCAGAAAGACGATATAGGCGCCTTTGGCGGCCTCGAGCCCCAGATTCCGCGCATGAGAGACGCCCCGATGGGGGGCGGCGATCACCTTGACCCGGGGATCCCGCGCGGCGAGGGCTTCCAGGATCTGCAGGGTCTCGTCCTCGGAGCCGTCGTCCACCACGATGCACTCCAGATGGGGATAGCTCTGCTCCAGCACGGAGCGCACGGAATCACCGATCCAGCCGCTGAGATTATAGGCGGTGATAACAACAGACATCAGGTCCATAAGCGGGATCTCTCTTTCCGGCATGACAGCCGCAGGCAGAATGAAAAAGCGCGAAGTCCGGCACAGCTTGCGAGGAGCGTGCCGGACTGTAGTTTAAAACCTTAAAAACAAGCTGACCACCGCCACGGGCAGGATCCACACCAGCATCAGCGCCAGCAGGAACAGGGCGCTGACGTAGCCGCCGGACAGCAGGGTCACGAACACGGCCAGCAGGTTCACCGCCGCGGCCAGCACCGCCACCAGCAGATTGATCCGGGTGGCCGTAAAGAGGCTGCGTCCGGTGTCGGCCATGTGGACCAGGGGCCCCAGGCCCTCCCGGCAGACCACGGCGGCGATCCGGCTCTCCTTGGCGGGCTTGGCCTCGGAGATGGCGAAGCGCTCCATGTAGGGCGGGAAGTCGTAGCCGTCGGTGGCCACATCGAAGATGCTGTGCAGGGTCTCGGGGCTGATGTTGAAGTCCCGGATGGCGAAGATCGGGTGCCGGCTGGAGCGGATCAGCCCCACCAGGGCCGCCCGCACCTGGGGCAGGGGGGTGTAGCTCATGTTGAAGATGCCGTAGAGCACCCCGTCGATGGCCAGCAGCACCGAGGTGCGGCTCACCAGCCTGTAGGGGATGCGCACGTTCATCAGGCGCATCAGGTCCGTGCTGCCGCACAGCACCGTCTCGCCGTGGATGATGCCCTTCATGCCGCCGCCGGGGAGATACTCGAAGTTCTCCACCCGGCGCATGACGCCGCCGTTGCGCCGCATCAGGTCGCCGAAGCAGTTGGCGATGCCCGAGCCGGAGGCGGTGATCATGCTGCCCGCGTAGGAGATGATCTTCTCCGCCGGGGCGTCGGCGAAGATGCGCACGCTCTCCAGGTCCACGCTGCCCTCGGGGAACAGGTCCCGGTCGGTGACGATCAGGTTCTCGCTGCGGCCCACGTCGCTGACGCCGGACCAGCCGGCGATGGCCGCGCCGCTGGAGAAGATCCGCATGGCGCCCATGCAGTAGGGCAGGGCGAAGCTCAGCAGCGCCGTCACCGGCACCGCCGGGCAGAGGATGGCCGTGAGCACGTACAGGAAGTCCGAAGCGCTCTTCTTCACCAGCACCGTCGCCGCGGTCAGCAGCAGCGCGGCCAGCAGCAGGAAGGGAGAGAGCTTGACGAACAGGGACTCGTCGGGGGGCGCCTCCTCGCAGCGGCGGACGAAGCCGGCGGAGGGACGCACGGATTTGAGCAGGGTCACGTCCTTGCCCTTGACCCCGCGCTCGCCGGTGACCGCGTAGCAGCGCTTGCCGATGGCGGGCACCCGCAGGGCCTTGCGCAGTCCCCGGGCGCTGAGAAGCGCCGAGTAGAGCACGCCCAGCAGGGACAGGCTCGACAGCAGGCACAGGGGGGTGTGGCTGTGGCCGAAGCCGCCGATGGCCACGGCCAGGGCGTCGATGCTGGTGAGCACGCAGGCCAGCACGCTCAGGCAGTCGGCCCCGAAGCGGGCCCGGGCCAGGTTGATGGCCGCGTTGGTGACCACGTCCAGGCACAGCAGCATGATGGTCAGCTGCAGGACCAGGCACATGCCCGCCGCCACCCGGGCGGTCTTGAGCATGCCGGTGACCGGCAGGCCCAGGGTGATCCAGGCCAGGATGGCCAGCAGCACCAGGCCGATACGGAAACGCAGGCGCAGGGTGCGCACGTGGGAGCCGTAGTACTTGGAGGCGGCGGCCGCCGGAACCTCGGGCCCCAGCTCCTCGTCGTCGTCCTCCATGGTTTCGGCGCTGTTGGGATCGCCCACGCCCCGGATGCGGATCAGCGAGCCGGTCAGCAGGCTCAGCAGCCACTGGCCGAAGCTGGGGAAGCTGTCGTCGTCCGGATCGAAATCCTCCAGCTCCACCTCGTCCAGCTCCGCCTCGTCGTAGTCCCGGTAGGGGGCGTAGTCGGCGGGGGCGGCCTCCTCGTCCTCGATGCGGACCGCCTGGGCGTAGCCGGAGGACCCGGGCGTATCGCCCGTGCCGCTCTCGTCCCCGCGGCGCCCGGCCGGGCGGAAGAAGTCGGCGGCGGCCTCCAGCTCCTCGGCGGTGACGGTGGTGCCGCTCCTGGGCTTTTCCAGCTCCGTGCGGGCGAAGATCTCCGCCGCGTCCGCGCCGCTGAGATCCGGCTCCGCAGCCGGGCCCGCCGCGTCCCCGTCCTCCGGGGCCTCCTCGCCCCGGGCCGCCGCGGCGGCCAGAGCGTCGAGACCGTAGGGATCGTAGTCTGTGCGGGGCGCGTTCAGCGCCCGCTTT
>Ga0310695_10007557_pt1 | contig 17306 bp, 13 predicted proteins | sample RumenRJG_04DNA_FD_203882 | JGI IMG/M metagenome (GOLD analysis project Ga0310695, IMG submission 203882) | Bovine rumen microbial communities from Lethbridge, Alberta, Canada - RJG_04 (v2) (version 2) | ecosystem: Host-associated > Mammals > Digestive system > Stomach > Rumen | place: Canada...
GTTTACTTCATTCCACTCAGAAGAAGAAATGTATGATACTAATAGGGAAATGATAGTGTTGGCATATAGGAAACTCAGGAAGGGAGGTTTTTTAGTAATGAAAACGATGGATGTGTCCTACTCTATGAAACAACTTTGGGTTAGTGATTATGTTGTTCAAACGGCATTTGAAACGGGCTTTGAGTTAAAGGATAAATTTATCTTAGTTTCAAATAAAAGGTTGCTTAATAGTGGAGGGAAACAGCACATAGCCCGTAAGTATCACAGTTATTTCTTTGTGTTCTATAAGAAGCAAAAAACCTGACTGTCAAATATTAGATAGTCAGGCTTGATGTAATCGGACGGGTTACACCTTATCTTGTTTCTGTTCGAGGCAAAACCCATAGTTGGTTTCTTGGGGTATTCTCCTGATAGTGGGAGAAATAGAGATAGTTGCTAAATTCATATTCATACCAATTATCGCCAATTGGGGTGCAACTACTAATCTTTATACCGTTTGGCCCTTGTGACATATTATCTCCAATAGTCAAATTGTAGAAATTGATGTTGTAATAGGTGTCTTTAGTGGTGTTGTCATTGGGGTCGAGGGAGAAGAATGCACAACAGTAATTGACATTATTACTTTGTTTATTCAGCACTCTTATCTTTTTGAAAGATATGGTTTTGCTAAAATCATCTGTAACATTCTGCCAATTACCCGTCCAATCTACATTTCCATTGCTCCCATTATTACCGCTACCGTTGTCATCATTTCCGTTATTGTTGCCGTTGTCATTATTTCCACTACCTCCATTGATAGGTGCTACAGGTTGGTTATCAAGTTTTTCATCGATGTTGTCATCATCTGATTTCTCTTTGACACCTTTTATCCTTATTAATTCTTCTATGCCATCTTCAACTGAATTAACACCCATAGAGTTTATTTTAATGTGCTCTATAAACTTGATTGTGTTCTTGTTTGCAACTTCCACTTTGGCAGTCATTGTCATTCCATAACCATAATCAGCGTAAAATGAACCGTCTTTTATGTTAGTAATAAATAATATATCCCCTTTTCTACCGTCATCTATAATGTATCCATCTTGTATTTCAAAATATGTTGGTGCTATAGTGTAATAGCAACATATCTCGCCATAAGAGTTAATAGTGAAATAGGTGGACACCTTACTGCCGTCATTATTTTTGTATTCCTCAGAAAACACCCAAGTACCTTCTATATTAGTTCCATCAACGGTAAACCCGTCATCATCCTTGCTACAACTAACGAATGAAGGAATTGTAACAATAGCCAATAGCACTAATGCTAATAAGTTATATTTCCTACTCATAGTGTTTCTATTTAATAATCAGTTAATGACATAAAGTTATTTACCCTAACGTAGTCCTCATAATTACTGCCGTAGGTATTGTCAAATGTACGAATATGGTTATTGTCAATAACCTTGATACGAGCCAACAGTAAACCGTCATCCGTATAGAGTTCATTACCTTTAAGGGTAACATGGTATCTTGCATCTGTTTCTGCATAAGAGTTGGAATAGATATTCCCGCCTTTGTAATAAGCCTTTTTACTCCAATAATTGTTATATGTAAGCAAGCCGTCATCTGTTATAGTAAAGTAATAAGGTACAACGAGTTTTCTGTCATATTCATCAACATAAGCCCAAGTGCCAACAAGACTTGTGCCACTAACAGTAAAACTACCACTATCATCATCCTTACTACAGGAAGTGGTGAATACCAATGCCAAGGTTAGCAGAGGTAATAGGAATAGTTTTTTTTTCTTCATAACTTTTATTATTATTTGATTAAACGTTTCTTGCCATTAATAATATAGACACCTTTAGGCAGTACCGAAGTGTCCGACACATCGAGTTTCCGACCATCTACCGAATATACGGCATTAGCGGTTTCTGTATTGCCTATTTGTACCCCATTGATGGATGATTTCTCAGATTCTGTAATGGGCTGTGGGTCTGTGGCTACGATTGGTACAATTTTCTTAAACTGATTCCAAGGTGTTGATGCCTTGTACGAATTAATGGAGTTAGCAGGAACATGAAGTATTGAATACTCAATATAAGAACCCTCAAATATGTTTTCTTTTATTTTTGGCACACTCTCTGAAAAGCAATATACATCCAACAATTCACTACAATTTGTAAATGCGTGTTGGTCAATTCTTTTTATGTTACTTCCTATGATTATCTCCTTAATGGCACTACAACCACTAAATCCGAACTCATGAATTTCAGTAACGCTATTTGGGATGTTTACCGATGTCAGCCCCTTGCAACCTGAAAAACAGAAATTATCAATAATAGTAACACCAAATGGGATTTTTACAGAAGTCAATCCCGTCCACCCCCTAAAAAGTCCACTTGTCAGTATAGTAAAAATATTGGGAATGGTCAAATCATTAATTTCTTCCCCATTTAGGAAAAGATGTTTAGCGTAATACAAAGGGGAAGAACTACCATGACCACTCATTTTAAGCCATGCTGTCAAATCTGATATATGAACAGAAGTTAGTCCATCACAGTTCCAAAAAGACATTTTTCCAATAGAGGTTACACTTGATGGAATAGTCACCGAAGTTATATAACCGCAATTATGGAAAGCATAATCACCAATACTTACCACTCCTTCAGGAACAATTAAATTTGTGATTTCATTGCCATTCAATATTATATGACCTTTATCTCCTATTGTATATTCAAAAGGAGGCACTGCTAAATATTCATTATACTCTATATTCATCCATGCAACAAGGTCTGTTATATAAACGTACTCTAAGACCCGACAAGATTCAAAAGCCATACCTTCTATATACTTCAAGCTCTTTGGAATAGTAATAGAAGATGCCTTACATCCTGAAAACGCATAAGAGCCTATTGAAAGAACCCCTTCTTCTAAAATTATTTTATTTATGTTTCCACAATAGTTATGCCAAGGTGCTTCTCTATATGGGTAATTTGTCATTGCTCCCTTTCCTTCTCCTGTTTTTGATATAGTCAGAGTTTTAGTTTCATCAGAATAATAGTAAGTTAGTCCAAGTCCGCATTCTCCACTATCATCAGCCCATACTTTTATTGCCGATAGCGTTAGGATGGCTAAAATGAGAATATTCTTCATCTTTTCATTTGTTCACCTTATGGCCAATGGTGCAGTTATCTTGTTTAACGGGTGACAAAAAGAAAAGGGATGTTGGCCACACTCTGCTACCCATAAAGTTGGGAGGCTCACCACAAGCCCTGTATGCTATGGATAGAAATTGTTCCTACATCCCAAGGCTCAATATATGGATATACCTATATAACCAAGCCAAGGGAAAGAACGTTTGTCTTATCCTACATACAAGTTTTTGGAGTGGTGATTTCCAACTTGGGATAAAGCAAAAACGCTTTCCTCTATGTCACAGTCCTATTTGAACTGCGCTACAAAGGTACTGCTTTTTTCGCTAATAGATGTCTCAATATTAGAATTTTTGCAGTTTTTAGGTTTTTTGTGGTGATTATTTCCAAAAAATAGTTATCATAGCCGACTAAATCAAATATTCTTTGTACCTTTGCCCCCGTTAAGTTATAAGTTATCTGAATATGGATAAAGAGAATGATTATATTGACAGTATCCCTTGGGATGATAGTGTAATAATCGATAAGGAGGACAGGGAAGATTATTATGAAAGGCTTGGTGAAGGTATAGGGTCAAATTATTACATTGACCATATTGATGATACGGTATATGAAAAGACAATAAAGGAGGCCGTTGATGAAATTATAGACGATTACACAGATGATGATGGTAAAACCTATATAGACGATTGGGATTTCTTTGAGAACGAAATGTATTGGTTAGCAGTGAAGAAGTTGCACTTAGATGATGATTAAGAAATGCAAAAAATGACCTGCTATTATATATAATAAGGTGGAAAATGACTATCTTTGCAGCATAGTTTTAGATGGTGAATTAAAAATTAGATAAGATTTAGTAGGTTCATTTTGGCCTAACTGCCTGATAGCCTGCAAGAAACATTTTTTGATTTGTGACCACCAAAAGTGACCACTCAAAAATAGTAGAAATATGGAACTAATTGAATATCAGTATATAACCCCTATATCAACCCCTATTGAGTGGGAGTAGCAATTTGCTTTCACATCAGAACAGATAACAATCAGGTGGGAATCAAAAGATTTTCACCTTTTTCTTGCTATTTTCGCATATAAATAAAAATAAATTATGTACCTTTGCAATCAAGTACGCCCAATCGTTGTTAACAACCCATGCTTCGGCATGAATCCTGAGTGCAGGATGGGAGTACGATTTTAGAGGGTTAAACATTAGCGTTGGCTATTATTCAAAGTGTTCCGAAACTTGCAGGTAGAAAGAACTCATTACGATAATAATGGACGCGCTCACTTGTATAGTGGGCGTTTTCCTGTTTCGTAGTGAAGGTTTCCTGCAAGTACCTGGAACACTGAACGGGGATTCGTCCACGTTTTGTGTCCATACGGGTGCTTGCAGGAATCGTTTTGTTTATTGGCTCGGCGCATTATAAAACTATAATGCTACATGGCTAAATCGTTAATTGAGGAGCTGCCCCGTATTGTGAGCGAGGGCAGGCGTGAGGCTGCACAGATACTGGAGCGGCTAAGTAGTGGTACGCAGATTGGACTACAGACCAATGAACTGGTATTACCGAGTAAGGATGTGAGTGGGCTGTTTAAGGGCAGCACGCCCCAGATTCCCAATGCCTTCACAATGGCTGGTGGAAATGGGGAGTGGATGAACCGCCTCATCTATGGTGATAATCTTTTGGCGATGCAGGCCCTGCTTGCTGGTGATGCCCAGACTGGGCTTCCTTCGCTTCGTGGTAAAGTTGGACTTATCTATATTGACCCTCCGTTTGATTCGAAAGCTGACTATAGAACAAAAATATCATTACCAGGAACAGATGTTGAGCAAAAACCTACAGTCCTTGAGCAATTTGCATATGCAGACACATGGGAACAGGGGACCATATCATATCTGAGAATGATATACCCTAGGCTATGTCTTATGAGAGAACTCCTTTCGGAAAAAGGAAGCATCTACGTTCATATTGATTGGCATATATGTGCTTATGTAAAGGTTTTAATGGATGATATATATGGGAAAGATAATTTTGTCAATGAATTAATTTGGTGCTATCAAGAGCGAGAAATGTCAACAAGAAATTACAACAGGAAACATGATAACATATTGTTCTATTGTAAAAATAAACAGGCAGATATTTATACATTCAACCCTTATGATATTACAGAGCCATATTCGGAAGTGACACTTAAAAAATTCAAGTATATTGACGAAAACGGTAATAGGTATAGGCTACGTGGTAAAAATGGAACAAACGACCCAAAAGAAGAAAATGAAAATACCTATCGTCAATATTTGGATGAAGGTACAGGGACATTACCAAGAGATTGGTTTAACCTTCCAATTTTAAACCAAGCTGCGAATGAACGCTTAGATTATCCCACTCAAAAACCAGAGAAACTTCTCGAACGCATCATCAAAGCCTCTTCCAACGAAGGCGACCTTGTTTGCGATTTCTTCGGAGGTAGCGGCACAACAGCTGCTGTAGCTGAGCGTTTGGGCAGAAGATGGATTACTTGCGACATTGGCAAACCAGCCTCATTAGTGATGCGTAAGCGGTTTATTGACCAGGAAGTAAAACCGTTCCTTTATCAGAGCATTGGCGACTACCAGAAGGAGGCGTTTAGGAACAACAAACGCTATAAGCATGTAGGTGATTTGAGCCAAGTGGTACTGGGACTATATGGTGCGCTGCCCTTTACACCTGAGCAGACAAACGATCGTAACTTTGGATATATAAAAGGTACGCGAACATTGGTGATGGTTGATTCGCCTAATCGTTTGACAACTGCTGCCACAATCCGTAGAGCTGTAGAAGCAAAAGCAAGTCTGCTCGGTGGTGATTGGGAAAAAGTGGTTGTGCTGGGCTGGAACTTCGCTTTCGACATTTCGCAGGCTATTCAGAAGTATGAAGCCTCAAAGGTTGAAGTGTTAGTGATTCCACCCGATTTGCTGGATAAATTGGCCAAGAAAGGCTATAAGAAACTGATAGATGATAAGTCTGTACGTTTCTCGTCACTTCAATATTTGGTGGCAAAACCTGTAAATGTAACTTCGCAGGGAGAGAATGATGAACTTGATATAGAGTTGGAGAATTACGTGTTGCTTTCACCTGATAATATTCCGTTGGATGATAAGGACAAGGAGAAACTACAACAGGTGTTGGAGCAAGATCCGCTGTCGCTGATAGAATACTGGAGCATTGACCCAGACTATGATGGCGTAACCTTCCGCTCTACATGGCAGGACTACAGGGAGAATATGGAGAACGATAACGATCCATTGCATTGCGTCTATAAGACTCGCTTGAGGGTTCCGCACAAGGAAAGCAGACAGGTTTGTATCAAGGCGGTAGATGTATTTGGTTTTGAAAGTCAAGTAGTTGAGAGCGTATGAAGACAAACGAGACAAATGCCTCATTGGAATTAGCCAAAAGGCTCAGCGAGATAGTGAATGGTGCATGGGAGAGTGGCGAATTGTTAGAACAAGTAACGCCTACTACTCAGGATCTGCTTAAATTCTGGTTCTCTGAGGAATACTGTTCATTAAGAAACCGCAACTTCCATGCAGGTCAGCGTCAGGCCATTCTCAACATTGTTTATCTGCATGAGGTCATGGGAGTTAAGAGTGTGCTTGAATATTACCAGCAAGTGACACCTGACATGATGCCTCTTGTGGATTTAGGTACATTGAGTCAGCAGAAATACCAGATGCCTAAGTATGCTGTCAAGATGGCTACAGGAACGGGTAAAACTTGGGTGATGCATGCCTTACTGATCTGGCAGATGCTGAATGCAAGGCATGAGGATGTGAAGTCAGGGCGCTATACCAAGAATTTCTTGATTGTAGCTCCAGGTCTTATCGTCTATGATCGTCTTCTTGATGCTTTCTGTGGCAGAATGAAGAGAGACAGGGAGGAACGCGATATTGAAACGAATGACTTCTATCTGAACCAGGAAGTCTTTATACCTGTTCACTATCGGCAAGAGGTGTTTTCGTTCATTCAGAACAATGTTGTTACCAAAGACGAAGGTATTGGAAGAAAAACAACGGGCGACGGACTGATAGCCCTCACCAACTGGCATCTATTTGAAAACCAGATAGAAGAAGATAACACAGATAAAGACGGAGAACTGACACCTTCGGAAATTATTGACAAGTTGTTGCCAATCCGTCCTGGCAAGGCTGCCGGCAATGACTTGGGAATGCTGGATCGCCGCTATCTGCGAGGTTCGGAACTGGAGTATCTTGCAAGTCTGGAGGACATTATGGTGATTAATGATGAGGCTCACCATATTCACGAACTGAAGCGGAATGGCGAGATAGAGGAAGTAGAATGGCAAAAAGGATTGAATGTCATTTCTGAGAAGAAAGGTGAACGATTCTTCCAAGTGGATTTCTCGGCTACCCCCTACGACCAGAGAGGTTCTGGCAAGAAAGCACAAAAATGCTATTTTCCCCATATTGTCGTAGATTTCGATTTGGCAACAGCAATGCGCAAGGGCTTGGTGAAGACGTTGCTTTTAGATAGGAGACAAGAGCTGACAGAACTGAAGGATTTGGACTATAAGGCTGTTCGTGACGAACGGAATAAGGTCTGCGACCTGAGCGACGGACAGCGGCTGATGCTGCGTGCAGGTTTGGCAAAACTGAAGAGACTGGAAACAGAGTTTACGGCTGTTGATGAGAAGAAAAATCCCAAGATGTTGGTCATCTGTGAAGACACGTCTGTGGCTCCTTTTGTAAACCAACTGATGTTGGAGGATGGTCTGGCACAGGAGGATGTCGTAACCATAGACAGTAATGCCAAAGGTGAGGTAAGCGAAGAGGAATGGAAAGAAACCAAAAAGAAACTCTTCGACATCGACAAATACCAGAAGCCCAAGGTCATTATCTCTGTGCTGATGCTGCGTGAGGGATTTGATGTAAACAATATCTGTGTGATTGTTCCGCTTCGTTCTTCGGAGGCACCTATCTTATTGGAACAGATTATTGGTAGAGGTTTACGCCTGATGTGGCGAGAACCAGAATATCAGAGCATCAAGGAACTTGACCGAAAGCGAGTGCTTCAGCTACATACGCACCCCACTACTTATATAGATATGCTGAGCATCATTGAGCACCCGGCATTCTTGCAATTCTATGAAGAATTGTTTGCCGAAGGACTGGCTGCCGAGGATACTGGCGAGACTGGTGCAGGTGGTGCAACAGGCGACTTAATCAGAGTGGGGTTACGAGATGGATATGAGCAGTTTGACATTGACTGGCCCATGATAGTCAGAGAAGCGGAAGAGGAGTTGGAGGATGTGGATATAGACATCAATACACTCCAGCCGTTTACGGCCTTTCCTTTGGACAAGTTGCGCCAGTTCTTGGCTATTGAAGGTGAGACTTTCATTTCTCAAGAGGCATTGTCAAAGACGCAGTTTGGACGATATAAGGTAACAGCCAATCTGTTCACAGCCACCAGTTATAATGAGTTCTTGCAGAAGTTGCTTCGTACCATTACGCTGAGATTTGACAGAATATCTTCTCATAAAGAGATGCCTATACCTAACCTTCAGATTAACGAGGCTCGTATGATAGCTGTTGTAGATATGTATATCCGTACAAGTCTGTTTGCTCAGCCCTTCAATCCCTTCAATGGTAGCGACTGGAAGATACTCTTGTCGAAGGATGCTATTGTTACAAAGCATATCATCGAAGAGATGGCACGAGCTATCTTCAACATTCAGAATAACATCATGACGACGGATGCCCAGGTGATTCATACTAAGTTTTCGTCTGTCACAGAAATCAAGATGCGTGAGTCTTTCTCGTTAGAGGTCAGCAAGTGCATCTACGAACGATTGGGATATCCCACAAGTCGTGGCGGATTCGAAAAGGCGTTTGTTGAATTCCTCGACAGAGACGGAGATGTGGAACGCTTCTTGAAAATCAATGAGAGCCAACATCCCTTTGCCGTTATCTATTATATGAGATCTGATGGGCTTATGGCAACTTATCATCCAGACTTCATAGTTGGTACAGATAAGAAGATCTATCTGATAGAAACGAAGGGGAACGACAAGCTGTTTGATAAAAACGTTCGACAGAAGCAAACGGCTACTGTTGAATGGACTCGCAAAATAAACGAGTTGAAGCCCGAAGAGCGAATGAATCGTGAATGGGAATATGTACTCATTAGCGAAGACAACTTCTATGGACTATCTTCCAGTGGTGCAACTATTACAGACATCTGTGATAGATGTAAAGTCTCGCTATCTGCAGCAATGGGAGAGCTATTTGTGTAAAGAAACGAACTTTAAGAATCGCAATGATGCTTCTTCGACTATGGACTAAATGGTAGAACCGTGAATCACCAGGGACAGGAACTTTGATTCACGCTAAGGAGTTGTATCAGTTGATCTGTCCCTGAGATTCTGAGATTCCTTGGGCGATGAATTAAACGATAACGAATAAAAAAGAAAGGCTTTTTCCTCAAAACAGAAAATAAAGGCTGAAAGATTTGGAAGTTTCAGAAAAAGTTCCTATCTTTGCAGCGTCAGAATGTCGTCAGAGGGCGCGAACGATTTGCTTTCAAAGCAATATTCAAGCTGGACCTTTCTGACCACTCTACGAGGACATAGCCCACAAGGTTATGTCCTCAGTTTTTCTATAATCTCAGAAATAATTTGCTTGATGGCAGCTTTATCTGGTGAAGAAAAATTAGCAGAATTAACAACTACTGCCTTTCTGTTATGAACTACATAGCATTCGTCAAGTAGACCATCAGAAAAGTCTTCGTGGCGACCCAAGAGCCCGGAAACTATCTTTCGCGTTTTCAGTATGCTTTCAGACATGTGCATGTCAAAATCAAGAACTACAACTTTGCAACCCTGTAGTTTGGCTTTACGAAAAGCGGACTTAATACCATTCTCGCTTTCTACACCTTTCCTGTCTCCAAGTTTCCCATTGATAGTGTATTCTGGGTTTTTATGCCCGATAATCAGCAGATGTTCATTGATGCGTATATACATATCTACAAAACTATGTAAAAGAACTCTGGCGACACGGATGTTGTCATTAAGCTCTGTCTTGTCAGCACGAGTACTGATTAGTAGCCTTTCTCCATATATCTCGTCTGGTATGAATTCTAATTCTTGTTCCATAGTGCAAAGGTAAAAAGAGTTTATGAAATACGCAACTATTGCGGAAATAATTACTCAGGGATTTGTACAATTTGTAAATAATGTCTATCTTTGCATAAAGAAATGTGTATATGGACGTGGAATATCTTGGCAACAAGGAATTGCTGAAGCAGCACAAGACAGCATTCTTGGCATCAAGCACCATACCGCCGGATATGGTGCTGAAATGCTATGACTGGGCTGCAGGGAAGCATGAAGGGTGTGTGGTTAGCGGCTTCAGCAGTAAAATGGAACAGGATGTGCTGCACTTTCTGCTGAAAGCCAAATGTCCTGTTATCCTTGTCTTGGCAAGATGCATGTATAAGGTTATCCCAGAAAATTTGAAAGAAGCAATGTAGGAGGGGAGGTTGTTGATTATCTCTGTTTCAAATGCCGTTCGTCAGTCAAAGGTTACGGCTCATGCTCGTAACAAGTACATCTGTGAAATCGCTGACCAGATACTCTTTGTGGGAGTGGACGAAAAGAGCAGTTTGTTTGAACTTCAGAAAGAATACGAATATGCCAAGGGCTTCCATTAACATAAGTGCGTATTAACTACTAGAACATTACGAGGGACGGCCTCCCCAATGGCATATCTCAAGAAGAACTGGACTTCATCATCAACTACGACATCAAATATCTTATGGGTGATGAGTTAGGAGGCTAAGAATAATTATTTTTCCTCAAAAAGACGATATTTTACGTCAAAATGATGTCAGAATGAAATAAATTGCTTATATTTGCAGCGTAAAACGATAAAACCGATAAAGATTATGGCACAAGTATCAATGACCGTAAGGATGGACGCACAGCTGAAACAGAACTTCGACGCACTATGTGCACGTATGGGTATGAGTGTAAATGCTGCTATCAATATCTTCGCGAATGCCGTAGTAAGGACACGAAGCATTCCTTTCAAGATAAGTGTAAATCCCACAGAAGTAGAAGACCAAGCTCTAAGAGAATTCCGTGAATTCAAGAAGATGGTTGCTGCAAGTGACAGACCAGAACTCACACTCGATGAAATCAATGAGGAAATACGATTAGCGCGTGAAGAAATGGCTGCACGAGAAAAGGCAACATTATGATTAAAGCAGTTATAGACACAAATGTAATAGTGTCAGCATTATCACCAAGAATTTGGAAGCGGCTACTCCCCAAGAAGCCGATTGTTGTGACACCTGCTGAAATGCTGGAGATATTGCGAAGCGAAGAAGTAATATGATGGAATATCTTGGAAACAAGGAGCTGCTGAAGCAGCACAAGACAGCATTCTTGGCATCAAGCACCATACCGCCGGATATGGTGCTGAAATGCTATGACTGGGCAACAGCGAAGCATGAAGGATGTGTAGTAAGCGGCTTCAGCAGTAAAATGGAACAGGATGTGCTGCACTTTCTGCTAAAAGCCAAATGTCCTGTTATCCTTGTCTTGGCAAGATGCATGTATAAGGTTATCCCAGAAAATTTGAAAGAAGCAATGGAGGAGGGGAGGCTGTTGATTATCTCTGTTTCAAATGCCGTTCGTCAGTCAAAGGCTACGGCCCATGCCCGTAACAAGTACATCTGTGAAATCGCTGACCAGATACTCTTTGTGGGAGTGGACGAAAAGAGCAGTTTGTTTGAACTTCAGAAAGAATACGAATATGCCAAGGGCTTCCATTAACATAAGTGCGTATTAACTACTAGAACATTACGAGGGACGGCCTCCCCAATGGCATATCTCAATCTACCAAATTTGCTCAGTTTTATTCCCACACTGGGAAAATAATATTCCCAGCCTGGGAATAAAACATTCCCACGTTGGGAATAAAAGACAAGTCTATTGCTTTTAACAAGCCACATCTATTGCTTTTAACAAGCCACATCTATTGCAGGATAAGTGGCACTTATTGTACGATAACAGTTGGTCGTTTGAATGAGAAAGCCATTGGCCAACTGTGCCTGCCCTCTTCGTGATTATTTTGTCATCACCTTTATGATTCTCGTCGTTCCATCGACCATCGTCTCACGAACGATATTCAGTCCACGTTGCAGCGTGCCGACCTGACGACCATCCAGTGTAAAAATCTGACGATGAGCAACTTCTGACGATATCATATTTACAGTTCGGATGGCGGTAGGTGCGAAATCTATCTTCTCGCCCATCAAACTGTTCAGATAAACTTCCAATGCTGTATAGCCCTCTGTGGAAACAACCTGCTTGCCATCCTCCGCATCAGCAGGGTTGAAACCGTGAGCCAACTCCCAATCGTCTGCCATTCCATCGTGGTCATTATCGACAACAGGAGTTGCTGAAGCATAAGTTGGCCAGCCTTCAGCATCGTCAGGCGAATCAATGAAACCTGCCTTGTTGAGTGTTGTACCCTTATACTGAGCCTGTTTGTTGCGCACCTCGTTCACCACACGTTGCTCCGTCTGGTCACGATTGATGGTACCAGCCTTTGCCAGCACATGCTCGTAAGCCTCCTCAGCACTCTCCGTTGGTGTACGATAGAGGTCATAGTCGTCAAACTTACATTTGTCCAGACGCGTAACCTCTGCAGAGGGATATACCAGCGTTTCCGACTTCATGCCAGCCACCATATATGAGGTGTTGTTATGGATGGCGCTCCAGTTGTCATTGGTAGCACTGCTACTGCCCTCCATAACATTATCCGCAAAATACCAGCGTGAGGGGTTGGGGTTAAGCGTCTTTCCACTACGAGCTGCGGAAAGTTCCATGAAATAGCTGCCACTGGGCGTTGAAGGCCCTGGCTTATAATAGTTGCCTACGAAGTTGCACTCGTGCGAGCTGTAAGTGCCTGCCTCGTTCTCGCCACCATAGCACGAGTTTTTCTTACCCCAGTTGTAGTTCACATTATTAAAATACTCCATGAAAACATTACGGTCTTCCGTCGTACTCGAAGCACCATTCAGACGCGAACTGCGATTGTAGTTGTGAGCCAGCAGGTTGTGGTGATAGGTGGCAGGCGAGCCACCCCACTGGTTGGCAAAGCTGCGATTGCCCTTCTGGTGACCTGCGTCGTAGAGTCCCTCATGGACAATACACCACTGAACGGTAGTGAAATGGTTGTCATACATGGTCATATTCTCCTCGCCACTCCAACCAAAGCAGCAGTGGTCGATGATGACATTCTTGGCATTCTCCAGGCCAAAGCCTGCTCCTTTGATGAAACGGCTGTCCGTAGGTTTGGCCAGGTCAGCTTCATCAATATCGCCAATGCGGAAGCGCAGGTTGCGGATAATCAGATTGTCCGAGCCGCCAAAGTTCATCTTGCCTCCACGAATCAGAATGCCTTCACCAGGAGCCGTCTGACCAGCAATGGTCACATTCTTAAGACTGGCTCGCAGGTCGCGCACTTTCTGAGCATTGGGTTGTATCTTGATGACTCCACTCACGCGGAAGACAATGGTGGCGTTCTCCTTGCCAGCCACCGTCAAAGCCCAACGCAGAGAGCCCTCGCTAGGATTCTTGGGATCATCCTCCAGATTGGTTACCTCGACTACCTTGCAACCACGGCCACCGCTAACGTATTTGCCAAAACCACGAGCCGTAGGGAATGCCAGTAGTTTATTCTCCACTGGAGCATAGTCGTCCGTAGTCTTATGGGCTTCTATCACGCTTTCGGGATCGAAGGCGGTTAACGAGGTGTTGATGGCACAACAGGCCGCATCAACCTTGGCCCATGTGTTCACCTTCTCATAATCGGCATCCGTTAACTGATGGCTCCAACTGATACGGTTCGAGACATCTGCCAACGCAGTACCGTTCTTGCTCTTATATTCAGCATAGTACGACTTGGTGCCGTCATTACCTCCCATTGTCTCCCATCCTGCAGCTTTGATGATGTTATTTAGCTGACAGTTCAGGAACATGCTTCCGCACTTCTCCGCACCCCAGCAGCGTCCCAACGACACGCTTTTGTCGCTGACTCCACTGGCCTTGGTCACAGTACACTCGTTGAAAATGAATCCCAACCATATCTTCGTCGTGCCGTCAGAAGCCGTCGTGTAATAGGTAATATCCTCAGGAGCAGTGATATAGCCGCCAGCCACGCAGTTCAGCGTACAATGCTCGAACCAGCACGTACCACCGGCATAAATGTAGTCCGTTGCGCCCTCTATGACGCACTCTTTATAATAGCTACGCACTCCTTTCTTCGTGCGATGGGTATCCTGGTAGCCTGCTATCTTGCAATGGTAGAACGTAGAACAGTCACCATCCATATGCAAGGCAAGAGCTTGTCCTGCGGTTTTTCCACCTGTGTTCTGAATACAGATGTCCTGTGCATAGAAATCAGGTGCAAAGACACCCAGTGTGGCATAGTCGCGCACATCCTTTCCGTTTCCGATGTTATTTTTACCATTAGCGGCTGTAATGATGGTCTTATCCATACCTTCACCTATCAGCGAGATGCATTTGGTAGAAGGTTTCGTGCGCAAACCTACCTTCACCATTCCCTCATAGGTTCCAGCCTTCACCATGATAGTAGCCGTCTCCCCTTCTGCCACAGCGTCTATAGCAGCCTGAACGGTCGTATAGTCACCACTGCCATCTTTACTGACGGTTAACAACTTCTGTGCCCAGGTACTCAAAGCCATTCCTATGGCCAACAACATAAAGATATGTCTTTTCATATTCAGTCTAATTTTTGTTTACTCAAATTAGACGAACAAGCAGCGGATTTGTCACATATGAAGGAGCGCGTATTAAGACACTAACTCGTTGGCACGTGCCAGAGCGAGGTCGATGTGGTTGCAGATGTTCTTCTCGCCCACAATGCGTTCGAAGTGGTTGCGCTTCAGCACTTCCTCGACCTTGGCATTGACACCAGAGAGCACGACGGTGATGCCTTCCTTCTGGCTCATGAGGCACATGTTCTCGAGGTTGTGCAGACCGGTGGAGTCGATGAAGGGTACCTTACGCATACGGATAATACGTACCTTGGGACGATTGCCATAGCGTGCCATGATGTCCTCGAAACGGTTGCCGGCTCCGAAGAAGTATGGGCCGTTAATCTCGTAAACCTCGACGTCCTTAGGGATGGTGAGGTGCTCCAGGTTGCCACGTTCCATATCAGCGTCTTCGTTGAGGTCGATCTCGTTGAGAACGGCATGTACATCGGTGGTCTCAGCCATGCGGCGCATGAAGAGCAGGCAGGCGCAGATGAGTCCGAACTCGATGGCTACGGTGAGGTCGAAGATGATGGTGAGGAAGAAGGTGAGGAGCAATACGGTGACATCGCTCTTGGGATTGCGTAGCATGGCAAGGAACGAGCGCCAACCACTCATGCCGTAAGAAACGACAACGAGTACACCGGCCAGACAGGCCATGGGGATGTACTGAGCGAGGGGCATGAGGAACAGGAAGATGAGCAACAGCACGACAGCATGCACAATGCCTGCTATGGGCGTACGACCGCCGTTGTTGATATTGGTCATGGTGCGGGCAATGGCACCTGTGGCAGGAATGCCACCGAAGATGGGCGATGCAAGGTTGGCTATGCCCTGTCCGATCAGCTCGGTATTGGAGTTGTGATGGTCGCCAATGACACCGTCGGCAACGGTGGCAGAGAGCAGCGACTCGATGGCACCGAGGACGGCAATGGTGACAGCAGGACCGACAAGACCCTTGATGGTCTCCCACGACAGCTCAGGAACGACGGCTCCAGGCAGCGTGGAATTGATGCTGAAACGGTCGCCAATGGTCTCGATGGTGGTGATGCCTGCATACTCCTTCAACAGCAGGGCGGCAATGGTCATCAGCACAATGGCTGCCAACGAACCGGGCAGTGCCTTGAGGGGCGAGAAGTGGAACATGCGTACCAGCATAGGCCATGAGGCAATGATGGCTACGGAGATAATGCCCACGAGGGCGCTCCACGGATCTATATTACCTATATTATATATATAGGTGCCCCACTTCTCCATGAAATCGCTGGGAAGGGGACCGTCGATGGTCATGCCCAGCAGGTCCTTGACCTGGGTGGTGAAGATGGTGACAGCGATACCTGAGGTAAAGCCCACCACAATGGGGTAGGGGATGTACTTGATGATGGTACCCAGACGAAGCACGCCTAACAGGATGAGGAACACGCCCGCCATGAGGGTGGCTACGGTGAGGCCCTGTATGCCATACTGCTGGATGATGCCATAGACGATGACGATGAAAGCACCCGTAGGACCTCCAATCTGTACTTTTGAACCACCAAAGAGTGAGATGAATAAACCTGCCACGATGGCTGTGATGATACCCTTCTCGGGCGATACGCCACTGGCGATACCAAAGGCGATGGCCAACGGAAGGGCTACGATGCCCACAATGACACCTGCCATGAGGTCGGCCATGAAAGTCTGCTTGTTGTAATTCTTAAGTGCCGAAACCATTTTCGGCTTAAAATCTAATGTCTTAGTCATTTACAATTGGACTATTTACAATTTACAATTTATTGGGTAATTTTAATCATTTACTATTTACTATTCTGAAAACGGGTGCAAAGTTACTTCGCCAAATTTTGGGCAAAGATATACAAAAAATATAAGGTGGCAAAATCTTACCACCTTATATTATTAAAAGAAGCCAATTTCTTGATTTACTTAGTCTTCAGCAGGTCGCGAATCTCAGCCAACAGCTCTTCCTGTGTGGGACCCTTGGGAGCCTCGGGCTCTGGAGCGGGCGCTTCCTTCTTGCGGTTCATCTTGTTGATGGCCTTCAGCATGAGGAAGATACAGAATGCAACAATGATGAAGTCGACCGTGTTCTGGATGAAATTGCCATACTTCAGTACGGCGGCTTCCTCGCCCTCGCCAATCTTGAAAGCAAGGTTGGTGAAATCGATGTTGCCCGTAATCATACCTACTAGAGGCATGAGTACATCGTCAACCAGACTAGACACAATCTTACCAAAGGCACCACCGATGATTACACCGACTGCCATGTCCAATACGTTGCCCTTCATGGCAAACTCTTTGAATTCACTGATAAATCCCATAATTCTAA
>Ga0310695_10007561_pt1 | contig 17302 bp, 17 predicted proteins | sample RumenRJG_04DNA_FD_203882 | JGI IMG/M metagenome (GOLD analysis project Ga0310695, IMG submission 203882) | Bovine rumen microbial communities from Lethbridge, Alberta, Canada - RJG_04 (v2) (version 2) | ecosystem: Host-associated > Mammals > Digestive system > Stomach > Rumen | place: Canada...
CAAAATTTGAGAGTAAAATATATTAAGATTGTTTAGGATATGTCATCATTTGCAATTTATAATTATCAATTTGCCAAGATTATTAAACGAGCCAAAGAGCAGAGCTTCGATGGCTTCGGTTCTGTAGTGATGGATGCTGAGACTGCATTCCAGCATAAACAAGAGATATTCGGATATCTCCTTGAGAAGGACCACGAGGCTGAGAAGGAAAGTGAAATAATCAAGTTTATCAACGGACGCAGCGATAAAGTGTTTGTTCATCAACACCTGATGCCGCCTACAGACGGCATGATAGTGATGAGGGTGGCCAACGTGCGTTCAGCTTCATATGTGAATAAGGAGTTTAATGAAGATCACGTTGATGACTATCAGAACTGCATCGTTATCATTGACAATCGTCCTGGCATTCAGCGCATACTGATTGAAAATCGCAAACGTGCTTTCCAGGACGTGAAGCAGGTGGCCAACATCCTGTCTTATACATTCAACCAGTTGCTCCAACAGTACAGTCTGAAGATTGAACTGATGCACTTGCAGGAGTCTAAGAAATTTTGGGCTTATGTCAATGACCAACGTTCTTTTCCCACAGGTTTCTACAAATGTACATTCCATTTGCCGCACCTGAATCTGGAGCGTTTAAACAAAGTGTACGAAAGCGTCTTTCGCGAATCTCGTGAATCGTTCAACAGTGACTTGGATTGGTCGTTCAAAGCCAATGAAGGTGGTCGGGTACGTCTTGACGAGAACGACGAGCGTCAACGCGCCCTTATTGAATATATGATGGAGGATGTAGGCAGCAACAACATCAAACTTTATCCCAACCACGACAAGCGCAAGGCCATTATCGTAGGTAAGGATTCATTTGCAGCCATAGGTATCAGCGAGACAATTATCAAGCGTCTGGAAGAAGATGTGCGTAAGGGTGAACTTTTTAAGAGTAAAGCCCTTGACGAAATAAAAATCAAGACAAAGACACGTATTGACCTCTGATATCAATGGTAGCACTTTTGTCTGACATAGAACGACGGTCATTTCACCATCGCTATCGGAACAGCGACTTGTTTCGGCAGTGGTCGGCTATTCTGTGTCAGTTGGAAAGGGAAGCCGACGAGATGGATGCTGTTTCGCTATGGTATCTTGCAGAGAAATGCTTGAGCCGTCTGCGCGATATTCAGCAGTATCGTGATGAGGAAATACCTTACATCTATAACGAGTTGATAAATGAGTGTCGCGTTTTCTGTAAGGGTAGGGATACTATAGAACGTAGTTCGGAAGCGGCTGAGCGTTCTGCTGTTGCCGTGATGTGTGTTATGCTGACATCGCTGATGAATGCCGTTGAGAAAGGTCACGAGACCGAAGACTTTGACAACAAAGCTATGTGTGTGGCCATCGTTCGGCTGCTGAATAAGAACCTTTATTTCACCAGATTGATGGATGCCTTCTTTGGAAGGAAGATTGGCAACGATGGTAAAAAGGTGGTGATAGCGCCTGCTGACCCAATGAAAAAAGAAACGGCCAAATGCGCAATGGATGAATCTGCCAAGGAGGATATTGAGGAAATGGTTAATTTCGTTAGTCAAAAAACGGGCGGGCTGAAAGCAGAATTTAAGAAAGGTCATTGGGAACACTGGGTATCAGTATGGCGAGACATCTGTGATGACTCTGAACTGATTACTATTATCAAGAAGACAGGCAATCCACGAGGCAGTGATTGGGCGGTAAACGAGAAGATGGTATTCAATGTGCTGGGTATTTTTATTGAGGTCTTTGGCTACAAGAATTTTGTGAGTACCGCCTGCAAAGCCATCACGGAGAAGAACCGAAGAGACTACATAACAAATCATGCATATAAATGCGGCAACTCTACGGAGCTGAGCACACAAGAGATTCACGAAAGAGTGGAGAGTATTGTGAAGAGTAAGATTTGCAGTTGACAATATCTGCTGAAACCATTTTTTATACGTAACGCTGATAGAACCACGTGGTTTTGTCAGCGTTTTCTAATTATTTGATTTTCAGTTGTCAAAATGCTGACAAAGAATTGCTGAAAATACCACGGCTTGAACATTTTGGCTATCACGTTTTGTCTTTTCTCATTTCAGAGGAAAGCCGTACCTTCGCAACCATAAAAGCGTGCCCTTGCATCTCACGAGAGCACTAAGTATATTATTTGATGATACGAATCGAGTTAGTAAACCTCATAAGGTATTTCTCTCGATGTATAGAACAACAATTATTGTGGTCGAATAAGGAGCGACCCGTTGGGCGAAGTGAGCGAAAGGAGTCTCGCGAGTGAAAAGACGTCAATTCTAGACCTCTCTCCTCACAAACCTGGCAGTTTGAAAAAGTTAAAACAAGTCCGTCCTGAGGACTTTGACGTAAAGGCGCTGCTTGCTGCAGCACGAGAGGGAAGATTGTATGTTGACGAAAGCAAGAAAGAGATCAGCAGGGATATTCTCATAAATGAGATTCGTGCGTATGTAGGACGAATCCAGACACTAGTTACCAAAGACTTCAGCTCATCGATTGATGAGCTTTGGGAACAGATACTTTCAACAGATGATTTTGTTGAGTTCCTTACTCCGAGTAATAAAGCAAGGAAGTGTAAGGTATTTAATAAGTATGGGGTGATGCGTATCATTGGCGTGTTGCGTGAAAAAGGTGTTTACGAGTATTATAACGACAGCAAATACAATGCTCTTCTGGAGCAGACGGACAAAGATACGCCTTACAGAAAATATCTTGGAATGGGGTTTGAACAGCGACATTTGCTTTTGGAAATTAGGGAAATCGTGGCCCAATATCAACTTTAACATTTTGGTAAAATGGTTCCTTTTTACCAACTATAAAAGCACCGTACCTTTGCATCGTCGAAAGGACAAAACGAGTAGACAAACAAGTGGTCTTTGAGGCTTTGCCTCGAAAACCCTTGGCGCTCGGAAGAGCTCAAACAAGTTTTGGCTCTTCACTCGCTGATGCGGTCTTTGACATATTTACATACGATATATTTTCTTTCTTTATGATGAGTGGTTTTTGCTGAGTTTTTGAACTCATAGTTCTATATTCATGTAAAATTGTTTTGACATACGATTAACATCAGGCTGTCAGCGGACTGCCGCAATCTGCCCTGCTGCGACAGCACGGCAGTTTTTCTAAAGAATACATTATTTAATCTTATAATGGTCGCATTAAAGGATGCGACGTAAAACAAAAATAAAAGAATGGATGTAATAGAAATGAAAAAGCTCTATGACAGCTCTGTGTGCAATCTTGCAAAGTTTGTGGATTGCAACATAAGGATGGAGTTGGAAAAGGTAAGGGGCAATGATGATGTGATGCAGGATCACTGGGCAGAAGCAGAATTCTCGGTCACGAGAAATCGAAATAACGTCACGGATTGCCTGGAATTCCTTAGTAAAGTGGGCAAGGCCATCAATGATGCTGTTGCACAAGAAGAGGCAATCAGTAAGCATTTTAAGACCTTTGAGGTTGAGGCACCGCTGATAGCTAAGATGCTGATGGGTCATATCGGCTTTAAGGTGGACAAGAAGTTGGTAGAGTGCTCGCGTAAGGTGAAGGTAACGGCTGGCGAGATTCTTTCGAAGAAAAAGAAGAAAATGTCAAAAGTTGAACGTGAGAATCTGGTGCGGGAATTCATGGGTATCGTCATCCCGATGGCAAAGAAATATGGAATTCACCTGACGTGCGATGGGGGCTCGCTGGATTTGAATGGGATGTACCTGGAGGGATGGTTCTTGGAGAAATGCATGGCAGAATAAATAACTTTTAAAGGTCGCATTAAGGGTGCGACGTAAAACAAAAAATAAATTATATGGAACGTTATTTTCAGATTAAGGAGCAGCTGCCTCTCAGAGAGCGCTCCTACACTGACCAGCAGGGTCAGCAGAAAGTTTTTGCCAGTACTGGTTTCGTACTGACAGATGGTATCAACACCGTGTTTGCAGAGGCCGTTGGCGATATGGCAAGGGCACTGGATCAGCAGAAGCCCGACCCGAAGGTTCTGCATCTGGTGGAGTTTGAACTGGGATGTCGTGAGTGGCAAGACAGTCAGAACCAGCGACGATTTGAAAACAGTGTACGCATCACTAAAATGGCATAGGCTATGGAAAGGGTAAGAAATGTACACGGCATCCTGGTGAAGAAGGGATGCATGAGTTGTCAGTACAGGGAGATTATCGACGGTGTGCGCTTCTGTAAACTGACACAGTGGGAGGTGACTGCCAGCTTCGTATGCAAGACCTGGGAGATGAGTGACGGTATGAGGAATGCCGGACTGAAAAACGGGGGCGTAGTAAGGTTGCGCGGAACGCTGGAAATGGTGTTTTAGATTAAACATGAAACATTAAATTAAACATTAATCGAGTCGAAGCGTGGTGAAGGAAGTCTACGTAGTGAAAATGGCCAAATTCCGACACAACCTTCACTCACAAAAAAATCGACTAGATTATGAAGAAGTTTATTTTTCTACAAAATGCCATCGAACTGATGGCGCTGCTGCTGAGCGGCAAGAGAATAGAGGGTGCGTTGTATATAGACAAAGGCACGGGTAGGTTAACTTTTAAGGCATATCTGCGACATAGGATACTGCACAAAGACAAGCTGGTAAAGAGGCTGGAGCACGGATGGGTGAAAGAGTCGCGTAAGCGGATAAAGGTCTATGAGAGTGTCCCCAAGGACCTGGGCATGGTACGTGTGATGTCGGTGATTGACAGGGAGGTGAAGACGGCCAAGGATGCGCTGATAGACAGGGAACTGGATAAGATGATTTTTGGCTAATCCAAGGTTTTACTAAAATAGGAATATATTATGTCGAGAATAGATTTAGGCGATAATATGAAAAAGCCCACGACCGTGCCAGCCACGGCGCAGGGCTTCTATGAGAGAACTGACAGCAAGAATACGGGCGATATTTGTGCCCAGTTGGCTGATGCCTTGGAACATTGCCTGCGTGGTGAACTGTCGAAGGAGGAGTATAAGGCAAAGAAATCAGAGCTGAAGATAGGTGCAGCGTTCTATACCCCTCATGCCCATTTCAATAAGGCTTATAAGAGCAAGGATGGTGACCCCGTGGACTCTGGCAAGGCTATCATCGACGTAGATGGTAATCCCAATGGTCGCGAGATTTACGAACTGCGCATCAAGGGGCATGAAAAGGAGTTGGGTATCAATATGTTTAATATCTCTATTGGTGGTGGCGGCTTTGCCGTGCTCTTTGATATCCCCGAGGGACTGGAACGACAGCAGGCGCAGGCATGGATGGCGCATCAGTTGGGTGATATAGAATACGATAAGGCCGTTCACGAGCGTGAGCGAGGCATCTACATTCCCTGCAGGGAGTATATCCTTTATCTGGACGAGCAACTGATGTTTGGTGATGAGCTGCATCCTGCCAGGCTCTCGGAGGAGGAGCTGGAGAAATACAGGACTGCGGAGACTAAGAGTCAGACGACGGTGGTATCTGCCAACCCGATAGTCCTAGAGGCTGTTGAGCCCAGTCCCAGAGCCCTGGCCGCTTTTGACGAGACGCTTACGATGACAGGACTGGACCTGGCAACGCTGAATAGGGAAGGGGTGCGTCATAACACGCTGAAACTGCTGTTGCCCACGCTCTGCCAGATGATGTCGCAAGAGGAACTGCTCGGGGTGCTGTCTATCAAGATGAGTGACTACTCCAAGGAGCAGGACTGCCTGACGCTGGTAAGCAATTTCTACGAGAAATACGTAGACCAGAACCGCCCCATGAACCAGAAGCAACAGGAGGTGTTCCTGCGCTCGCTGAAAGCGGGTGAACAGACGGCGTCACCTGACGGGCCTCTGCGCAAGGAGCCTGTGATGGATATCAATGTGAAGACCCTGCCGATAGGTTTGAGGGAGAGTCTGAAACCCTATCCCCAGAATATGTGGCCAGCATTGATAGTCGGTCAGATGCCAGCATTGATGGCTTTGGCAGATGGCGTGCAGTATCGCTATTGCGACGGCAAGATGAGCTATCTGGGAGGTATGGCTATCATCGTAGGTGAACAGGCGTCAAACAAGTCGGCTGTGGAAGAGGCCGTAGAGCGCTGGCTGGTAGATCTTCGTCATGATGACGAAATTGTCCGGGAGCGTGAAGACAAAGTGCGCGATGCCAATAGGAATCGTAAGGCCAACGAACGGGCACAGGAGGCTCCGGCTGGTGTGGTCAGGGTAGTGCCTATCACCATCTCGTGCTCTAAGCTGCTGAAACGCCTGAAGAAGTCACAAGGTCATTGCATGTACTCTATCTGTACTGAGGCCGAGACTCTGCTGAAATCAAATACCGGCGGCTCGTGGGCACAGAAATGGGATATCTACAGAAATGCCTTTGGAAGAGAGCGATGGGGTGTGGACTTCAATTCAGACCAGTCGGAGAGTGGCGACGTGCGTGTGGCCTACAACTGGACGATTCTAGGCACGCCTCATACTATTAAAAAGATGTTCTGCGGACGAAACGAGTCGAATGCAGAGAACGGACTGTCCAGTAGAATGATGCTCTCAGAGATGCCTGATAATATGTTTGCGAAGATTACGGTGTTTAAGGAACTGACTGAAAGTGAACAGAATCGTATCAGTGAGGCTACGGCTTTGCTTCGTACGGCCAGTGGTTTCTACGACACGCCCCGTCTGCGAAAAGCCATAGACCAATGGCTGGAGGAGAAACGCATGGAGGCATCGCTTAATATGGATTTCATTATGGACCGTTTCAGAAGACGTGCAGGCGTGATAGGTTTCCGATGTGGCGTTGTCTTTATGCTGCTGGAGGGCAAGGAGTCGAAGAATTGTGTGGATTTCGCTGTGAAGATGGCTGAATACACGTTGCAGATGCAGCTAAAGATGTTCAGGCCGCTGCTGGCAAAGCATTATGCCGACAATGCTGACGGTAACGTTGGCGGGTATGTCAACGGGAGCATCTTTGAACAGTTGCCCGCCACATTTACCATGCAGGATCTGCGCAAGCTGAAAGGCAGCGAATTCTGCGATGGCACGCTATACACCATCATCAGCCGATGGAAGAGTGATGGCTGGGTGGAAAAGAATGGTAAGAGTTGGACGAAGAAAAAACGGTAAAACCTTACATTCTTACAATCTTACATTCTTACATTTAATTAATTGAAAATTGAAAGTTGAAAATTGAAAATTATGATTGCAAGAGGAATTCGAAATAACAACCCATTGAACATTCGTCGTTCAAAAGATAAGTGGCAGGGCATGAAGGCCTTGCAGACAGACGCTCAGTTCTGTCAGTTTGAAACAATGCCGTATGGTTGGCGTGCAGCCTTCGTGATGCTGACGCGGACGTATTACCACACATACCGCCTTTATACCATCAGGGCGATTATCAACCGGTGGGCGCCGCCTAATGAGAACAACACCAAGCGGTACATTGAGAATGTCTGCAGGCTCACGGGCATCGGAGCCGATGAGCCCCTGGGTATCCCCAGCGATAAGCCCGCCCGCTGGATTATGCTGGGTGCTGCCATGGGCATTCAGGAGTGCGGTCTGGAAGGCTTCGACTGGTTCGCCATGCTGCGCGGCTGGATGATGGCGAGGGAATAAAGAATTTGTAATTGCGAACTATTGCAAACGAAAAAGTTTGGATAGTTCGTTTTTTTCATGTACCTTTGCAAAACGAAATCAACCGTAAGTAAAAAATGAAACTGATATTACTGACCGTACTGCTGACGATGTGCAGCACTGGGGCTTTCTCACAGAAAAGGGAAAGCCTGAATCTGGAGATGATTGACAAACAGGCGATTCCTGAGGACACGATGGTGCGACGGGGGGTGCTGGACAACGGACTGACGTATTATGTGCGCAAGAACGACAGTCCGAAGAAACTGGCGTATTTCTACCTGCTGGTGAAAGCGGGTTCTATGGTGGAGCAGGACAACGAGCGAGGCATAGCCCACTTCGTGGAGCATATGCAGTTTAAGGGCACGAAGCATTTCCCTGGCAGCATCTTTCAATTTACCCAGCGCCACGGACTCCAGTTTGGCCACGACACCAACGCCTTCACGGGCTTTACAACGGTGCGCTACCAGTTGAATGGGATTCCTGTGGACGACGCGGTGCTGATGGACTCCTGTCTGTTGCTGCTGCGCGACTGGGCCGGTGATGCCACGATTGCCGCCAAGGACGTGGAGAGCGAGCACAACGTGATTGTGGAGGAATGGCGCGCCAGGATGATGCCCTCGTTTGTACAGCAGTTGCAGAACGACTTCTACAATAACTCCATCTATGCCCGACGTTCTCCCATCGGCGATATGGACATCGTGAAGAACTGTACACAGCAGTTGGTGCGCAACTTCTACGACCGCTGGTACCAGCCTCAGAACCAGGCCGTGGTGCTGGTGGGCGATTTTGATGCAGATGAGATGGTGATGAAGGTGAAGAAGATGTTTGGCGACAGAAAGCGGGGCAAGACGGTGTCGCCAGCGGTGCCCGCCATCCCTGACAGCGAGACCAAGTATCTGCTGTATACTGAAAAGCAGCAGCCCTTCGCCTCTCTTTGCTATCTGCTGAGGTTGGCTGGGGATACGGCGAAGCACCATACCGTGGGAAGCATGAAGACGGACGTGGTGCGTGATGAAATCAGGATGGCGATGGAGATGAAGCTGAAGAGTCTGAGGGCGAAATATCCTGAACTGATTGACGGTAGCGTGATGTCGGTGAATGTGGGCGACCTCAGCGATAAGTTGTGGGTGCTCAACCTGTCGGCACCCCAGGACCAGTGGAGACACACGTTGGAGTTGCTGGCCATGCAGGTGGAACTGATACGTCGGAAGGGATTTGGTGACGACTACTGGAAACAGCGGAAAAACTATATCTGGCCGGACTACAATGCCGACTCTACAGCCATCGTCTTTGTGGACACGGTCTACGCAAAACACCCCAACAGTCTAGGCAGTACACAGCATGTGGAGAAATGCCTGGCCCACTTCTTCAACGGCGACGCCATCATACCCGATATGGAACGGCATCTGGTGGACCGTCACCTGAAGAATACCATCACCGCCGACGAACTGCGCGAGGAATTCTGCAGGATGACCAGCGGACGCAACATGATGATAGGCGTGATGCTGCCCGACAGTGCCATGATGCCTGGGCGCGAGGAGGTGGAGACCGTATGCCAGCGCGTGAAACAGATGAGCGATGAGGAGTTGGCCGAGATAGAGGCGGTACAGCAGAAGAAGCTGGACAGAATCAATGTGGACAGTCTCGACATCCCAACAGTTCCAGGCACCGTTGTCAAGACCAAGGTGCTGAACGACAGCATCAGCGAGGTGTTGCTGTCGAACGGCGTGAAGGTGGTGTTGATGAAGCAGAAGACGGAACACAATCAGGTCAACTTTATGCTCCGTCGTCCGCAGGGCTATTCCATGTTGGCCGATGACGACATCAACTTCCACGACATGCTGGGCAGTTGCCTGAGAAAATACAGTTGCTTTAACGGGTACTCGAACGTTGTTGTTGAGGCATTTGATGATACTTATGGCCATATGGCCAAGTGGGAACCAGGCGACAGCCTGAACCTGGACAGGGTGGAGTGTACGCTGAAGATGCTCTACAAGTCGCTGACCACGGACGAGATAGACCCAGTGGCGTTTGCCGAACAGAAACAGAAGTTGCAGACGTCAGTGGCGAACCTGTCGACCCCATTGGCACAGTCGGCCCTGAAAGTGGGAATGATGATTTTGAAGGACACCAGGCGACAGGTGACGCCATCGGCCGAGACGATAGCCAACTACGACATCGGGCACTTCCGCGAGGTAGTCCGCGAATACTTCTCTAATTTCAACGGAGCAGTGATGGTGGTGCAGGGCGAGTATGACACCGACAGCATCATGCCCCTGATACTGAAGTACGTAGGTGCCCTGCCATCGAAGCCGGAGCGCGTGAAGCGGACGGTGTGGCCGTCGGACCACTACAAGACGGAGAACAGCGTGATGACGGAGAAGATAGAGACCCCAGCGCCCGTTTGTCAGACGTTCCTGTTCTACACCTGGGAGAAAGGCTACAAGTACACCCAGCAGACCCATGCCCATAATGAGGTGCTGAAGAGCGTGCTGGCCAACCAGCTGTTCCAGACCCTGCGCGTGCAGCACAGTGATGTTTACACCCCACAGATCCAGATGGAGGATGCCCTGCTGCCCGTGCCCAAGATGAGGTATGTCATCAGTTATGCCTGCGACCCCACCCAGCGTGAACGCATTGCTGAGGACGTGAAGCGCATTGTCAGGGACATGGCCGAGGGCAACCTGATTACGCAGGACATGATAGACAGCTATGTCAAGTCGCGCGAGAAGGTGCAGGACGCCTACAAAGGCAATGAGTACACCAGGCGTCGTGACTACCTGACGCAGGAACTCAACGGCATCGTGGTGAATCAGGGCGACCTGACCTATATCCGACAGGTGACGCCGAAGTCGCTGAAAGCCTTTGTGAAGCAGCTGCTCAAGAAGGGCAACCTGCACGTGGGCTACCTGACAAGCGAGTAAAACAGGCACTTGTGCAAATTTTTGCAAACTGAAAATACAATTGCGAACTATTGCAAACGAAAATGTTTGGATAGTTCGCTTTTTTCATGTACCTTTGCGACATGAATCAGATGTTGATGATACTCACACAGCGCGAGTTGTTCCTATTGATAATAGGTGCACTGACCTACATGGCGCTGTTTGTGGTGACCTGGCAGAACAGCCGTCGCAAGGTGCTCTCTTTGCAGGAGCGTTTAGACAAGGTACGCGCCATGCAGGAGGTGGCCGATGTGGAGGCCAACCGCCAGAAGATAGAGGAGCTGGAAAGACTGATACAGAAGTTGGGCTCCGAGAACTCGCTGCTCCGCCTGGAACTGGAGGAGAAGAAAGCCAAGTTGGACTATGCCAACACGATGGCCCGCATTGAGAGCGAGAAACGCGAAAGGGCCGAGGGCGACATCTTCCGTTCGGAGGTGTATCTGAGGATACAGCGGTTGGCAGCAGAAGGCCGGAGCATGGGCGAGGAAGACTGGCAGCAGTTGGCCATGCTGGTAGACAGCGTCTACACGGGCTTCTCGGAGAAGTTGTACAGCCTCTACAAGCTCACCACCTACGACTACCATGTGTGTCTGCTGGTGAAGATCCACGTCCTGCCCAAGGATATAGCGCTGCTCACGGCCCATTCCAAGGAGAGCGTCTCTACCAGCAGGAGCCGGCTCTATCAGAAAGTGTTTGGCAAGAAGGGATCGGCCAAGGACTGGGACGATTTCCTGCTGTCGATATAATATATAATAAGGTATAATCATTAAAACAATAAAGCTATGATCGATTATCTGTTGGCCAATATGTGGCAAATATGGGCTGTAATAGCCGTCTTGGGCCTGATACTTGAGTTGACATCGGGCGACTTCTTCCTCATGTGTATTGCCATCGGTGCGGCAGGAGCTGCCATCACGGCACCCTTCGCCAATATATACTGGCAGATTGGCGTCTTTGCGCTGGTCACGCTGGTCAGTCTGTTTCAGGTGCGCCCCTTCGTGCTGCGCTACCTGCATCGCAACGACAGCAAGTGCGTGAGCAATGCCGATGCGCTGTTGGGTCGCAAGGGACGCGTCAGTGAGACCATCCCAGCAGGCGGTTTCGGCTATGTGGCCATCGATGGTGACCAGTGGAGGGCCGTGGCTGCCAACGACGAGGAGATAGCTGCCGGCACACGCGTCAGGATCGTGAGCCGCGAGAGCACCATCGTCACCGTGGAACTGTTGACGGATTAAAATCATTAATTAATTATAAACTCTTTAATAACTAAAACGTATGGATTTATTTTTCTATTTCCTCATTGCCATTGCCATCGTGGCTGTTATCATTGTGAAGATGGCGCTGGTCATTATCCCACAGTCGGAGACCAAGATTATTGAGCGACTGGGACGTTATCATGCTACGCTGAAGCCTGGTATCAACCTGATTATCCCGTTTATCGACAAGGCCAAGAACGTGGTGGTGCTGAAATACGGTCGCTATGTCTATTCCAACAATATCGACCTGCGTGAACAGGTGTACGACTTCCCTAAGCAGAACGTGATTACGAAGGATAATATCCAGATGGAAATCAACGCGCTGCTGTATTTCCAGATCATGGACCCCTTCAAGGCTACCTACGAGATCAACAACCTGCCCAACGCTATCGAGAAACTGACACAGACCACGCTGCGTAATATCATCGGAGAACTGGAACTGGACGAGACGCTGACATCGCGCGATACCATTAATACGAAGTTGCGCGCCGTACTGGACGACGCCACGGATAAGTGGGGCGTGAAGGTGAACCGCGTAGAACTGCAGGATATCACACCGCCATCATCTGTGCTGAATGCCATGGAGAAGCAGATGCAGGCCGAGCGTAACAAGCGTGCGCAGATCCTGACCTCTGAGGGTGAGAAGGCTGCCGAGATCCTGGCTTCCGAGGGTGAGAAGACGGCTACCATCAACCGTGCTGAGGCTGCCAAGCAGCAGGCTATCCTGACGGCCGAGGGTGAGGCACAGGCACGTATCCGCAAGGCTGAGGCCGAGGCACAGGCCATCGCGCTGATTACTGAGGCCGTGGGCAAGAGCAGCAACCCCGCCAACTACCTGCTGGCCCAGAAATATATCCAGATGCTGGAGCAGTTGGCCCAGGGCGACAAGACCAAGACCGTATACCTGCCTTACGAGGCTACCAACCTGATGGGCAGCATCGGCGGTATCAAGGATTTGTTCAAGAGTGAATAAATATTGAATATTGAACGAATAAATGAACGAAATGTAAAAGAAATACGCTTTTTCTTTTGCATTTCGTTACTTTTTTAGTAACTTTGCAGCCAAATTAGACTGCATACGTATGGTATACAATATTTTTAAGGGACTGGGTATCGCACTCGTAACCCCCTTCAAACAGGATGGCTCGGTAGACTACGAAGCCTTGCTTCGACTGGTAGAGTATCAACTGGACAACGGCGCTGATTTTTTCTGTATTCTTGCTACAACTGGTGAGACTCCAACCCTGACTGCTGATGAGAAGAAGCGTATCAAGGACTTGGTGGTCGATAAGGTGCAGGCACGTGTGCCCATCCTGATGGGCTGTGGCGGAAACAATACGGCTGCTGTGGTGGAGGAGCTGAAAAACGGCGACTTTAAAGGTATTGACGGTATACTGAGCGTATGTCCTTACTACAACAAACCCTCGCAGGAAGGACTCTATCAGCACTTCAAGGCTATCGCTGCCGCTACACAGTTGCCCGTGGTATTATATAATGTACCTGGACGTACAGGCGTGAACCTGAAGGCGGAGACAACGGTTCGTCTGGCGCGCGACTGCCAGAATATCGTGGCTATCAAGGAGGCCAGCGGTAACCTGGAGCAGGTAGATGAGATTATCAAGAACAAGCCAGCCGACTTTGACGTCATCTCTGGCGACGACTCGCTGACATTCCCCATGGTATCATGTGGTGCGGTGGGTGTCATCTCCGTCATCGGCAATGCGCTGCCCAAGGAGTTCTCGAAGATGATTCGCCTGCAGATGCGCGGCGAGTACGACCCTGCCCGCAAGATTCACCATCGCTTCACGGACCTGTTCTCACTGCTCTTCGTCGACGGCAACCCCGCTGGCGTGAAGGCCATGCTCCACGAGATGGGCTTCATTGAGAATGTGCTGCGTCTGCCCCTGGTGCCCACGCGAATCAGTACGCTGCAAAGAATGAGCGAACTGCTGCGTGAGCTGAAGATTTAATTCTCTTATTTGATCTTTTCCAAGGCTGCCTTTGCGGCCAGTACGGCTCGGCGCCAATCGGTGTCGAGTGAAAAGCGTGTCAGACTGTTGGCATCGTTGAAATAGGCCAGCACCATCTCCGTGTCGTTATCATTGAACAGTGGGTTGGAATAGCTGGCATCCATGTAGGCCCTGATAATCTTCTTCTGGTGATTGGCAGGCATGGTGCGACTCTCAACGAGCGAACGGGTGTAGTTGGTGATGAAGACATTCAGCGAGAGTGCCTCCTTGTCGAGCAACTCGGCCGTAGAGTCGGGAAACTCCTCCTTCATCTTGATAGCCAGATAGTTGAGCGCCTCCAGTTTGAACATACTGAACTGGCGCACCAGCATATCGGCACTGGTATCGCTGACCTTGGCCTGGGCCGAGCGACGGATCTCTGCATATATCTCCTGGGCGGAAAGGGTCTGTGAGAGGCTCAGGAGGAAAAGTGCTGAAAGAAAAATCTTTTTCATTTTGAAATCTATTGTTGTTTGATGAGTTGTTTTCTCAGTGTAAAGCATTCAGGCAGTTCCTCTTCATAGTGGGTCACCATGATGAGCGTCTTGCCTGGCAGCTCGCTATAGGTCTGGATGATATCCTTCACCAGTTGGCGGTTCTGACTGTCGAGCCCGTGAAGGGGTTCGTCGAGAATCAGCAGCTGGGGCGCCTTGACGAAGGCACGTGCCAGGAGCACCAGACGCTGTTCGCCGCTGGATAGCTGCAGGAACGGGCGCTGTTCCATCGCGTCGATACCAAAGATACGCATCCACCACCTGCACTGTTCGCGCTCGGCCTCGTTGGTACGCGTATAGAGTCCCACCGTATCCTTCAGTCCGCTGGCCACCACCTGGATGGCAGGGATGTTATGCTGGTAGGAACGGTGCATCTCGGGCGACACATAACCGATGCGGCGCTTGATGTCCCAGATGGTCTCGCCACTGCCTCGCTGTTTGCCAAACAGGCGGATATCGCAGGCGTAGGCCTGAGGATTGTCGGCACATATCAGCGAGAGTAGGGTAGACTTTCCACTGCCGTTCTGGCCTGACAGCGCCCAACATTCGCCTTCGCGGATGGTCCAGTTGACATCCTTGAGGATGGTACGTTCGCCATAGCGGATGCTGACATCGTGGAAGCTCACCACCTCGCCGGCCGTGGCCTGCTGCTCCTGGTGAAGCGTGCGGATAGCCTCACGGCATGCATCGTCCAGATGGTGGAGTGGGGCAAGGAACTCATCCTGCGGCGTGATCCAGATGATGTCGTCCACATACGCGGGTACATTCTCCTTCCTGGCCACCACGAGATAGATGGTCATGTGCTGCTGATGCACCAGGACAGGAAACAGTTGGTTGAGCTGCTCGCGTGTCTGGGCGTCAAGACCGATAAAGGGATTGTCGAGTATCAGGATGCCAGGCTGTGCAAGGAGCGTCTTGATGAGCTGGAACTTGCGCAGTTCGCCACTACTCAGGGAGATGGTGTATTTGTCGAGCAGGGGCTCAAACTCAAACAGGCTGATGAGGTCCTGCAGCAACTGACGGCGCTCGGGCGTGTCGTCGCCCAGCATGTCGTAGGCACGCTGAATCATCTCACCCACACAGGGCGTCTCCTTGTCGATATCATGCTGGTTCCAGCGCAGTTGCAGGTAATAGGCGCGGTCGGTGGCTGTGCCGTAGGTGTCGCAGAAGGCGATATAGCGCACCTTACTGCTCGACAGGTCCTTGCGGAGCTGGTCCACATACTTCGTCTTGCCACTGCCGTTGCTGCCTACGATAGCTATGATTTTCTGGCTTTCCATACTTTATCCTGATTCTTGTTCACAAAATCCTTCCATCCGCGATAATGGGGCGCATCCGTATCAGGACGGCCCATCTGCAGGAAATGGCAGTAGGCGGCTGCAAGGGCGTCGGTAGCATCCATGAAGCGGCCCATCTCCTCGGTAGGGATATGGAGCAGGCGCTGCAGCATGCCGGCCACCTGTTCCTTGGAAGCCGAGCCATTGCCCGTGAGCGCCATCTTGATTTTCATAGGGGCATATTCGTGGATGGGCACGCTGCGGCGGATAGCGGCGGCAATAGCCACACCCTGCGCACGTCCCAGTTTCAGCATGGATTGGACATTCTTGCCAAAGAAGGGCGCCTCGATAGCCAGTTCATCGGGCAGGTAGGCCTCGATAATACCCGTGACCCGTTCGAAGATATGGCCCAGCTTCAGATAGGCGTCCTCAAATTTACGCAGGTCAATGATGCCCATTGTCACCATCTCGGCCTTGCCGTCGACGACGCGCAGGATGCCGTAACCCATGATATTTGTACCTGGGTCGATGCCCAGTATCACTTTCTCTTTCATGCTACAAAGGTAACGTTTTTCAAGGATAGAACGGATAGGATTATATGAAATTTAACAGAAAATAGAAAAATTATATCCCAAATATTTGCAAAATCAAATTATTTACGTAATTTTGCAGTCGTAATAATTTAACGCCATAGGCCCATATTATGGTAGAATCTGAAATAATCGAGTCACAAATTAATAAAGGTGACTATAAAATATTGATAGTGGACGATGTTGTCAGCAACGTCCTGCTATTGAAAATTCTCCTTACAAACGAGAAATATCAGGTTTGTACGGCGAACTGTGGTAATATGGCCATTGAGCAGGCCAAGGCAGAGAAACCTGACCTGATCCTGCTTGACGTGATGATGCCTGATATCACGGGTTTCGACGCTGCACAGATCCTGAAGAAAGACCCTGAGACAGCACATATCCCCATTATATTCCTGACCGCCCTGAATAATCCAAGCGACTTGGTGCATGGTTTCCAGGTGGGTGCCAACGACTTCCTGACGAAGCCGTTTAACAAGGAGGAACTGGTGGTACGTGTGTTCCACCAGATTAAGCTGGTGGCTGCTACGCGTATCATCGAGCGCCAGAATGCTGAGTTGCGTGCCACCATCGGCAACCGCGACAAGATGTACTCTGTGATTGCCCACGACCTGCGTTCGCCTATGGCCAGCATCCGCATGGTGCTCAACCTGGTGGCGGCTTCTGCATCGCCTGAGCTGATCGGGCAGGAGATGTACGACCTGCTGGATAAGGCCAACAAGGAGTCGGAGGATGTGCACGACCTGCTGGATAACCTGCTGAAATGGACCAAGAGCCAGACGGGCCGTCTCACGGTGGTGCGTCAGGACCTGGACCTGAACGATATCATCCCTGGCGTGGTGGATATCTTTGAGATGATTGCACAGAACAAGCATATCAAGCTGAATTATCAGACCAGCGCTTCGTCGGTCATCGTTACGGCCGATAATGACATGCTGAAGACGGTGGTGCGCAACTTCATGTCGAACGCCATCAAGTTCACCCCCGAGAATGGCAGCATCGATATCATCCTCAGCACAGAGGGCGATTATGCCAAAGTGAGCGTGCGTGACCACGGCGTGGGTATTGCCCCTGAGCGTCTGAGTTCTATATTTAATAAAGGTGAGACGACCTACGGCAC